>Ga0326597_10003185_pt1 | contig 23874 bp, 21 predicted proteins | sample RVTome_12_FD_203789 | JGI IMG/M metagenome (GOLD analysis project Ga0326597, IMG submission 203789) | Soil microbial communities from uranium-contaminated site in the Upper Colorado River Basin, Wyoming, United States - RVT100D185 | ecosystem: Environmental > Terrestrial > Soil > Contaminated >... | reverse complement strand
TCGTTTGGGATTTACGAAAGGGTACGCCTACCTATTCCCTTTTTCCACACTTTTTGATTATAGCTCTTGGCTGGCGTCAAAACGCGCTTCAGCAGTTGCTTGAACTTGCCCATATCAGCGTTTTTTAGTTCCTCTTTGACGTCCGGGGTCGGACCACGCTATGTCTTTGTATTTTCGGCGTTTCCCTCCCAAACAATGGTATTATCGGAACTTAGCGCCTCATTTTCGCTGCCAAAATCACCTGCGTAAGCTTCACTGTCTTCCCGCAGCGTGTACACCGCCTCAACCTCCACGACTTTGCGATGTGTGGCTTTGTGTCCAAGCTCGCTCTTAACCCTGTCAACAAAAGCCAAACTGTCGACCGCGATCGCCTCCGACCAACGATTGTCTCAGAGCGCCTTCTCACGCCTAAGCGCTTCTTCGACCCATTGACGGTGTGTTTGCTGAAAATCCGCCCTTTCCGCAAAGGCGCATAAAGCGCTCAACTCCCGAAGATCTATAATCCCGTAGCGCTGGGGCGGCTTCTGAATCTCACCATAGCCGCTGTGCTCCCATTCGCCCGGGTGCTTGACCACACCCGCTCGCACCATGTTCAAATCGATATACACAAGACACGATGCAGGTGCTCGTCAGCCTCGATGGCCGTGGCATGGTAACGGTCCTCCCAAAACGCTCCCTGCCGCCCATTGCGCTGGTTGTATTCCTGCGCGGTGCGCCCCGCAATCAACTGCATGCTCCGGGGAATGACCTCACCCCCTGGATCGCTCACCAGGAGATGAACGTGGTTGGAGGTCACCATATAGTTAAGCACCGAGAGTCCGAAGCGCTTTTTGGCCTCGAAGACCCAGCGCAAGTAACGGTCTCGGTCCCGCGCAAACTTTAGCAGGAATGTCTTGTGGTGGCAGCGGTGACTGAGGTGCCAAATGTAGCCGGGCAGAAAATGGCGGCTGGCACGGGGCATCGGGTTTTTTCCTTAGAGCACGCGATTCATGACCAAAAAGGGGCTTCTAAGCCTCTGGAGCGCTCCTATTTTGCAATCTTATTTTGCGAGATCAATTTGCTGCGCAGGTCCGACCCCGAACCCAAATATATCCCTCTAGTGTCTGTACTGACTTGCGTTTCAATTTAGGCATTCGCGACCCCGTTTTAGTCCAGTGGTCCCGCCCAAAGCCACAAAAGTCACAACGTCCCCTAAAACTAAAACCCTAAAACCGGATTCTCTGCCCTTGACAAGCGGGGACCCCATAAGTGTTGGACAATCTCAATGCTTTACCTTGTGCGCCTTGTCGTGACATAAGGTGCACAGTGTCCTCAGGTTCTCCTTCACATTCTGGCCGCCTTTGGCGTGGTGCTCGATGTGATGCAGCTCCAGGTGCCGGGGATCTGACGGGTTCCATTCTTTATGCGACCAATCACACTGCTTACACTTGTACCCGTCCCGTCTCAACACTTCCCGCCGCACGTCGTCGAGGATGTGTCGATCATGTTGGAACGTCTGGCGGTCGGCCTGCAAAACGTACACCCCGACGGCTAGGTCGGGACGGCCCGTCGACTTCGTAGCCACCGGCCAACCAAACTCTGTCCGCAGCTCGCGCACGCGTCTCGCCCACTCCGTCCTGTCCCCGGCGACATAGCGCAACTCTTCGCCGGTTACGCTGCACCCCACATTGACTCGCAGAAACTTTAGAATCTTGTCACGCACCGAACCGCCCTGCTTGCGAATCGTATTTGCCGTGTTCCAACGGTGCGCCGCTTCGCGGTCCTGCTCCGTATCGAGGAGCACGTACTCGCTCGGCTTCATTGCCTGCAGATCGTCAGGAACTTCTTCATCTTCTCGCATCTCCTTGATCGTAACACCGCTGGCAATGGCCCAACCGAACTGGACGCGCAGCTCACGCAAGCGCCGTGCGTATTCTTGAATGCCCGACACGACGAGCAGCTCGTCGCCGTTGATGATTGTGCGAGGATACTTGCGGAAGTAGTAAAGAATCCGATCTCGGGCAGCCGATGCGTATTGGGCCGGGATCAATGCCTTCCCCAAGTCCCGCAATCCCTGAAAGATCGGAACCAACGCCAATACCTTCGACCGCAGTTCGCCCGATCGAAGTTCCACTTCAAAGTTCTTGATCAACCCTTCGATCTTGCGACGTGCGGTTTCAGGGTCAGATTGCTTCCGATTCTCTGCTTCACTCGCCATGTAAAAACTCTTTCAATTTTGGACGGAGCTTCTGGGGCTTCCGCGTCTCGCATTCCCACACCACCAGCACTTTCCAACCCAGGCGCCGCAGTATTTTTTGGTAACGCTCATCGCGCCGGAGGTTCTGATCAAGTTTCCTGTTCCAGAATTTCTCATGTGTTGTTGGTCGCTTCGACCGTAGGCACCGCTCATGCCCGTGCCAGAAGCACCCGTGTACGAAGATCAACTTGCCGTGCCGGGGCAACACGATATCCGGGTTTCCCGGTAAGTCCCGCCGGTGAATCCGGAACCGGAGTCCCATGCGATGAATGAACGACCGCACCAGAATCTCCGGCCCGGTGTCGCGTCCTTTGACACGGCTCATCAACCAGCTTCGCTTTTTCTTCGAAAAAACATCGGCCATGTCACCGGTCTTTCATAGTCAAAAGCAAATAAACAACGTCTGCTACGCGAGCGGCTAGAGCAGGCGGCACTGCGTTTCCAATCTGCAGTGCAATCTCGATCTTCGATCCTTTAAAGATAAAGTCGTCAGGAAAGGACTGAAGCCGCGCTGCTTCGCGATGGGTAATGGGCCGGTGTTGCTCAGGATGCAGGTACCGCCCTTTCTCAGGCTTAAAAAACTCAGTCCGGATAGTGAATGCCGGTCGATCCCACCAAAGCCGGCCGAATAAATCTGTTCCACCGGTCTTTTTCCGTATCCAGCAATCCGGCGTAAGGTCCGGCGCACGCTTTTGAAGATCGAAACGGTTCATACCTTCTTTGGGTATAACTTTGTACCGCTCGAGACTCATCGGCGTCGGGGTACGTCCAAAATGTAGGTTCAGGGGCGGAGGCGCGTCTCGTATTACAGTACCGACCGGAGGCGGTAAATCACTGATTGCATCGCGAACCGTGCGCCAGGTGGTAGCGCCAGGCAGATAACCGTTGTTATTTTCCAGCAAAGAAAATTGGGTTCCGCCTTTCAGGGGACCGAAATGCGATTTGCGAGGAGGAAATAATAATTTCGGGTCAAAAAACTCACACCCGATGATAAATGCACGGCGGCGTGTCTGAGGCACGCCATAGTCCGCAGCGCACAGAACATGTCCCCAGACCTCGAAGCCCATCCCTTCGGCCATGCCCATAATCTCGCCGTGCTCAAACGAACCGAGGAGCTGAGGCACATTCTCCATGACAAAGATTTTCGCCCCGGACCGCTGGACAATCTCGAAATAGGGTCGCCAAAGTTGTTTCCGAGGGTCTCCTTCGCGGTTCTTATTCAGTAGACTAAAGCCTTGACAGGGTGGTCCACCGATAACCACATCGGCCTTAGGGATGCGTGTCGCCGGATCGTTGAGTATGTCGACAATATCACCGGGAACGCAATGCTTCCCAAAGTTTGTGTTATATGTATCGACGCAGCACTGGTCAAAATCGTTGGCCCAAACCGAATTAAAGGCATGCCCGAAGCTCTTGGAGAAACCCAGAGTCATGCCCCCGGCGCCTGCGAATACGTCAATCAGCCGGAACTGCTTGCGTTTCCGTGTGAGCTTGCCTTCCGCTCTAGATTTATAGACGCGCTGCTCCTCTCGGACCAACCATCCACCATCGTTTTTGCTCAAGTGATATTTCAAGATGAGTTGTCTACTTCCCAAAATTTATTAAATTGAGTTTACGTCAGAGCTCTCTTTATTGCGCAGAGTGTATAGTTTTTCGGCTTGGGTTACAAGAAAATAGACGAAGATTGGACAAAGGCTACAGCAACGCGCGTTTCCCGGAGTGCTTCAATAGTTGCCGAAAAGGATCCACAGTCCATTTCGCACCGGCCAGCTCAACGGGGTAAAAGCAGAGCGCTGTTCTGGTAGGCTCGAATCCCACCTTGCCGATTAACACAAAGGCGACACACATACTCCTCAAGGTCAAATGCGACCCGAGATTCAAATTTCAAAGGGTGATTTGCCGCCCGGTGCTTTATCGAGGAAGAGAACTTTTCAGCCCGGACTAATGGACAAAGTTCCTGATTCGAAGCAATTCTGTCATATTGTCGCGAATCGATTTCTATCTAGCAGAGTTGAAACACGCCGCAGGCGCACTTTCCACAAAGGTGTTGATATAAGCGGGGTTGCGGGGCGATTCTTGATCGAGCGATTTTCAATTTGAGTGTGACTCCGCCCTACGATTATACTGCAAAGGCGAACGCATAGCGTCCGTCCGGAAACCTGATCTGCGGCCACCACGCGGGATTCTTCCCCCTCTCAACTTCTGTTCGAAGTAGAAACAGCGTAACTCTGTTATTGGGAACATTTGCCGTTTCACCACCCGTTAGGATGCCTGCCGTCTCACGGCGGTTTGTCTTAAGATCACGGTTCCGGTCGACATATACGAAGCCTGTCTTTTGCTGACGAAACTTCGCGAACTGCCCGATAGATTCTGCAACGGCAATTGGATCCCAGATGCGCTCTGACTGCTCCAGATCCGGCCTCGTCAATGCAATCAACACCTGCATATCCTCGATCGGCATTTCAACATAAGCTTTGTCTCCGACGGCGACCACCATTTTGTCGATCTTCGCTGTAGACGCCTTGACGGTTTCGTCGCGCATTACCTGCGCAGGGTTATAAATGCTGCCGCCCGAGTACACGCCGATTGAGCCTGGGGCAAGAATGTTTTTCCGAGTGGCACTGAGTCCGCTTTCCACATAGATCCCGCGGAACTCTTCGGTTGATCGTTTACCGATAAGTTCCCTGAGCCCACGCTCCATCTTGTTGATCGCCTTGAAGACGATATGAAGTTCTCGGGGAAGGAACAATCTCAGCAGTCCGATGTCCCTTCTCCGGTAGCCGTACATGCGAGCGTGTTGGAGGACCGTGTCGGCCTGGGGCCTCTTCGGATTGCGCCCGTAATAACTGACTAGTAGATTCCTTATGGTGACTCCCCGACCAAGCTTGTTTCCGCCGACAAAAAGGTTGTAAGGCGATCTTACCGCCACATCCTCGTCGGTCTCGCCGTTTACCAGCTTGACGGTGATGCCGGGTGAGAAAAATCCGATGGCTTCCACAAGGTCGTTAAACTTGTAGTCTTTTAGCCCTTGGTGTGTACCTGCCAGGTCGTCATATGCCGCCTTGAGTCTCTGGATGACCGCCGGTGTCGTCGCTTTTACCCCTGCCGCCAGCTCGTTTTTGTACTTCCGCAAAATATTGACGATGTACTTATGGTCGTCCGTGCGGGTACTCACATGACAGAGAAACGCACAGTTCTGGTCTGCGTCGTTCACCCGCTTAAACGTCGCCCCAATCATGAAGGTATCTAAAGCCTTGAGGAGGGACCTGGGAATCTGCAGAGTGGGGGTTGGCTGCGGGCCGGGTGACAGGCCAGCGATGTCGCTCAAATCGAATTCTCTAACAAGTTTGGAATCGTCTCCGAAGAAATCGTCGCCGCCTACGTAATCAGAACCGGGGCGACTCAAGACGGTGAACTTGGGCCTGAAGTCGTGGTCTGGAGTCTGGAGGAAGAGGGCTTGCGGAGTGGCAGTCACTTGCAAGTAGGTGTTCTTTTCGAAAAACCCCCGTAACTCCGTGATCCTATCGTTAATTGCGCTTCTCGTACCATCGGCGCGGGCTGTCTTCGTGTTAAGACTGGCCTGATCCGCCTCGTCATCGATTATAAGGCAAGTGAGCTCTCGCACCCTGCCTTTTTTGAAGTTTTCAACTAGAGTCCTGAGCAGACCGGAGTTCTTAGTAGTCACTATGGCGCAGGTTCCGACTTTAATCCGCTGAACAAAGCCGTCAGCGTCCCTAAACTCCTTCTTTCCGATGATATCGATTCCAGGGAATGCCTCCCGAACCCGCCCAAGCGTCTGTTCATAAAGAGGGTCATTGTCTGAGGTCAGAATGATAATAGTCCGATATCCCTCATCTGCACCCATAGCACCCGTGACGGTTAAGGCTCCGGTCTTTCCGCTCTGGATCAATCCGTAAATAAGGCCATTGGTCTCCTGCTTTCCCCTGCTCAGCGGATCGACCCATTTGCTGACGACCTCTTCGGCGGTCTTACTTATGTCTTTGACTTCCTCCGCATTGCCGATCTGTTTCTCTAGGAGGCCTAAGACCTGATCGCGATGCTTCATCATCACCTCAACGACTCAAGGATTCTTTGCCAATTGGACGGTGACACCTTCCCATCCAACGTTCCGTCCGGGCCATTCACCTCATAATGCTCACCGTGTTGACGATAACATGCAATGTGGACTGCAGACTTCCTGGGCGCAGCGACACTTCGGTAGTCGTCATACGTTAAAGCCACGACGCCATCTGCCCCACAGATGAGTCCGATCTGGGTTTCGAACTCGGACGCCTTTTTTCCCAAGAGCGCCTGCTCGTCGCTCGTGAAGGTGAATCCCCACGGACTACGGCCCCTAGTACTATATTTCAAAAACACTAGTAGCTCGTCGTTTAGCAAAAAAAACGGCGCCTCGTATCGGATACCCATAATTCCGCCGGTGCGGACCAACACATGAAGCGCCGCTCCTTCGTAAAACTGCTGCTTCTGTAAAGCCATTATTGTCCTCCTCTCCCGGCCCGTCCCTTGGAGACGGGGTCAGAGACGGGTAGTCCTGGGGGACGTTGTTGACTACGTTGACAAACTGTTTGAATGATCGAGTGATCTAATAGATTTCGTCTGGCCCCGTAACCAGAAAAAAAAGACCGGGGACGTGTTGCCAAATCCCGGTGCCTTCATCCTCGACGGTCCACGCTGGCCTACGTAGGTATACGTAGGCATTGATATTTCGGTGTCTGATGTTTTCCGGGCGGCAGTTTACGCCTTGACGCCTTGCGTGTCAAATGATCACCTTGGTCTGGGCTGTTCCCCAAGCTGTACAAAAAGCCACACAAGCCGCAACGTCCCCTAAGATTAGGAAACATTTGAGACCAGCCACATGGCAAGGACCCCTTAAACTAGCTGGGAATAAATTAGAAATGACATAGGTTACGAGTATGGTAGGAGCCTGTCTCTTATTCTATAGTTATTGTTATAAATCAGTAACTTATATTGAATGCTCCTGGATATTGACATGGATACGAATTAGGATATATAAAGGGATATGATTCAGTACAAGACCCCCCGTCATTGGATTGCCTATGACGCACCAGCAATAACTAATGCACTTGCTGAAGCAAAGAGTGCGGTCATGTCCCTTCAATCAATTCCATTTCAGCGACGTTGGGTTGAGACATTACAGCAAATTGAATTAAAACGCGAGGTTGCAGGGACATCACGTATCGAAGGCGCCGATTTTACGGACCGAGAACTTGATGATGCCTTAACGGAGAGTCCAGAAGATCTTGAGACGCGCTCGCAAAAGCAGGCCCATGCGGCTGTTAAGACTTATCGGTGGATCACAAAGCTCCCACAAGACCTACCCATCGACGATGGCCTGGTCTGCCAAATTCACCGCATGATAGTAACCGATGCAGATGACGATCACTGCCCACCGGGAGAACTTCGGGGTCGAGATCAAAACGTCAATTTTGGAAGTCCCAGGCATCGTGGGTGCAATGGAGGCGAAGAATGTAAGCAAGCATTTGCAGCCTTTACTGAAGCCATCCAACATAAATATCCGGAGCATGATCCGATTGTTCAAGCTGTGGCGGCTCACTATCACTTAGCGGCGATGCATCCTTTCCTCGATGGAAATGGAAGAACAGCGCGTGCGTTGGAAGCTTTAATGTTGCAGCGCGCGGGACTGCGAGATTCTTCGTTTATTGCCATGTCCAACTACTACTATGATGAAAAAACAGCATATCTGTCTGCCTTGGCAAAGGTTCGTCAGCTAGAGCATGACCTTACACCTTTTCTCATATTCGCACTTAAGGGTGTTGCAATCCAATGTCGACGATTGCTATCACAAATTCAAAGAGAAATTTCAAAAGAACTTTACCGCAATCTCATGTTTGATCTGTTTGCTCGACTTACAACACCGCGTAAGCACGTGATAGCAAAGCGACAGCTAGAGATATTAAAGATCCTTTTAGATTCAGACTCGATGGATTGGCAGGAACTAATTAAGCGAACGGGGGGAACCTACTCGGGATTGAAGAATCCCCTCAATGCTCTCGTGCGAGACGTCAACAGCTTAAGTAAGTTAGGTGCGATAAAAGTCGAAAAGATTGATACCGGTCGATTCCGCATTGCTGTCCGATTACAATGGCCTTCCGAAATTACCGAGACGGATTTTTTTAAGAGAATCAGAGAATTGCCTAAAGCGAAAACGCTATCGTTTTTACATTGAGACAATTCAGTTTATCGGTCGATCGGGTAGTCGATCGGGTCGTCGATGGGGTCGCCCATTAGAAGGCAGGAGGCAAGGCCAATTCGCTAAGAGATAATGTCTTTTGTTCCCCCCGCTAGCGTCGTCCTAGGGGACGTTGTTGACTACGTTGACAAACTGTTTGAATGATCGAGTAATCTAATTTTCCTCCGGCCCCGTATCCAGAAAGCAAAAAACACCGGCGGTCTGTTGCCAGATCCCGGTGCCTTCATCCTCGACGGTCCACGCGAGCCCACGTAAATATACGTAGGCGTTGATTTGTCTATACCTAAGTTTTTCTGAGCCGTACGTTACGCCCGGAAGGCCCCCATGTCAAATGGGGACGGAAATGTTAATCAGAGCCTTTCTGCCGTTGCCCTTGCCCGGGCGATTTCCGCTTCGCCGTAGCGGTAGGCGCGGAAGACGCGGTTGACGAGGCCCCTGGGGCTTTCATTGAAGTAAGGGTTCACGTACTCCCAGACCAGCTCGCCGTCCAGCGTCACCTCGAAGAAGCGGCCGAAGTCACCCTCGCAAACCAGCGTGTTGCCGTTGGGAAGCCGCTGGGCATTGGAGATGCGTGGGCTGAAGAATTCGTACGGTCGTTGCTCCTGGTAGTGCCAGACGATGTCCTTGGTCGCGAGCTCCACCTCGATGACGCGCGAGAAGGGCATGGTGTGGTCCAGGCGGTGCGGGCCGTTGTCGAAAAGGAGCAGGTTCCCGTTGGCGAGCGGCACCGGCGCATGCTGGCCGGAGAGCGGCGGCGCGCCGAGCTTCCAGATGATGTCCCCCGTCCTGCGCTCGATGACGATGACCGTGGAGATCTGGCGGAAGCTCACGACGAGGTCGCCGTTGGGCATCTCGGCGAGGCCGTTGGCGTGGGTCCACTCGTCGCGCTCGTCCTGCACCGCCGTGATGACGTCGCTCTCTGGGTCGAGGTGCTCCCACGAGTCCCATTCCCAGACGCTCTGTCCATCGAGGGTCATTTCCACCAGATAGTCCGCGTACATCTCGCCGTGGTGCTCGGTGCCGGGGCGCCCGCCTTTGACCCTGGCGGCGATGTCTCCGGGTAGCCGGGTGAGGCAGATCAACAGCGCGTTGCCGTTCTTGAGACGTATGCCGTCGTGGTGGTGGTCCGGATGGCGCAGCTCCCAGAGGACGCGGCCGTTCCAGTCGGCTTCCAGCACCACACCTCCCCTCCAGGGGCGCGTGGTGATAAAGCTCTCCGGGTCGCCTTCGGTCTTGCCGTTGTAGAAGTAGGTGCCTCTTTCCGTAAGATAGCCGTAGAGCCCTGGAGGATAGGGCATCTGCCAGGTGTGCACGAGCTCGCCGTCCAGGTCGATGAGATAGACTTTGCCGCCGGCGGCCTGCGGCGAAAAGAGCGTAAATCCGGGAAAGGCCCGGTCCGCGTCGCAAGCGCGGAGCCCTGTCCCCGACCGCTTGAGCTTATTCTGTTCTACTGGCGCCACGAAGCCTCAATCGATGGGGTCGATAGCGTTAAGTCTTTTGCTGACAATTACCGCGCTCCCCCAAAACACAAAAGGCGCTAGGGGCCCGTTGCCAAATCCCGAGGCCTTAATGCTCGGCGGTCGGCGTTGGCCTACGTAAGTTTACACAGGGTCGTGTTTCTGTGCCCGCCTTGCGGGCCGTACCTTATAACCGGCAGGTCCGTGTGTCAAATGGTGGGATAGGGTTGCCGTACGGCGACTCCCTCGCCTCATGGCGCAAACGACTCTTTCTTCCAGGTTTGCAATGAGCTGAATTATGGCTATAATATGGCCAGAATGCGTTTTGAGATCGTTTTGGCTCCGGAGGCGGTCGCGGACTTCCGGGCATTGAAGGCCAACTTTCGATCGTCTATCCGCGACGCGCTCGACACGCATTTGCGACACGAACCGCAGAAAACCAGCCGTAGCCGAATCAAGCGGCTGCGAGGTCTAGCCCGGCCACAATACCGGCTTCGTGTCGGCGAGATTAGAGTGTTTTACGATGTATCGGACGATACCGTTGAAGTGTTGGCGATCATTCCCAAATCGGAGGCCGCAAAATGGCTGGAGCAGTTCGGAAATCCCGAATGAAGCAAGTTCCCTTGTCCGAGGTAAAAGACGACCTTTCACGCTTTCTCCATGAAGCGGAGAAGCAGGAGATCGTGATTACCCGTCATGGAAAGCCGGCCGGCGTTCTAATCGGATTCGAATCCGAGGACGACTGGTTCGATTATAAGCTTGAAAGGGACCCACGCTTCTTGGATCGCGTGGAGCGGGCGAGAAAGAGCTTGCGAGCCGGGCGCGGCACCCGGCTCGAAGATTTGCCTGAATAATACCATCCCCCCTCCATTTTCATTCGCACTCAACGACCAATAGGCACCAGCGTCTTAGGGGCCGTTGCAACTATTGTGGCTTGTCATCGAATTGTACGCTTCTCCGTAGGCGAATCGAATGCAGCGATCTGATTTAGCTGGTTTCTACATCTACTATTCGTTCAATTGCACCCTTTCCAGAGCCAAGGACTTCCGTCGATTCGTTTCCGACCAGTTCATTTAGGGCAGGCTCCATCGCGCTGCCGGATTTCAACAATCCGAATTCTCGCTCACCGCGACCTGGTCGGCAAATAACAGGCGATGACCTTGCTGTCATTGAACGGGACCATTTGTTATATCAGTTATGGCGCGCGCAGACTTTACAACATGGAACCATCACGCAGCACTGTATCTACTACAAGAAGCCGTGGATTCTTTTACGGCTGGGTTATTGTGGCCGCCGCGGCCATCAAGGGCGCCTTCATGGTGGGCAGCGCTCAGTTTGCGAGCAGCGTTTTTTTACTTCCCATGCAAGCGGAGCTCGGGTGGAGCCGCACCCTGCTTTTCGGCGCGCTGTCGATTCGAGGCATTGTTGCCGGGGCGCTCCAGCCTTTCGTCGGACCCCTGGGAGACCATCCGCGGTGGCCGCTTGTTCTGCTGCCGGTGGGCGCCGTGCTCACGGGTCTCTCCTTTATGGCGCTGCGATGGATACACAGCCCGGTGGTTTACTACCTCTGGTACGCGGTGGCGGGCGCCGTTGGCATGACTCTTACAAGCCATGTGGTCATGGAGGCCATTCTCTTCAAGTGGTTTATCCGCAAGCGCCCGCAGGTGGTCATGTGGGTGAACCAGGGGCCGGGTGTCGGGCCGCTTATATTTCCCGTCACGCTGACCGCCCTGATCGGGCTGGTGGGCTGGCGCGATGCCTGGTTGTGGTTCGGCCTCGGCACGATGGCGATCTTGCTGCCATTGGCGCTCATGGTGCGAACCCGCCCGGAGGACATGGGACTCCAGCCTGACGGCGAAGCGGCGCGGCCGGGGCCCCGCTCCGCGGACCCGGTGGCGCGGACTGCGCTAAACGAGCGGAGTTACACGCGAGCGGAAGCGATCCGCACGCGCACCTTCTGGACTCTGTCCTTCGCCATGGCCTTCGGCCTCTTCGGCATACCGGGGTTTCAGGCGCACTGGATCCCGTATTTTCTCGACCTCGGATACTCGCCCGAGCTCGCCGCCACGGTGGTGCTTGTCTTCGGCATATTCGGAGTCACCTCCCGCTTTCTATGGGCCATCGCGAGCGCGCGGTTCGATATTCGAAGGGTCTTTATATGCCAGGCCCTGGCCGCCGCGGCGGCCGCCGCCCTTGCCCTGCTCATTAACAACGTCGTCGGGCTGTTTGTATGGGCCGCTGCGGCCGGCCTTGTGCTCGTGAGCTACTTCCAGCTCCAAGCGTTGATGGCGGTGAGCTATTTCGGCAGGAAGCATATCGGCGCCGTGAGGGGCGTGATGTGGCCCATGAGCACGGCGTCGTCGGCCGCGGCGCCATTCGTCCTCGGCGCCATGCGGGACGCCCAGGGTTCTTACACCGGGGCGTTCCTGCTGGTCAGCGCGACATGGCTCCTCTGCGCCCTCTGCCTCTTCCTGTCCCGCCCGCTGAAGGCAAAATAGAAATAAGGGGACATTCACCTTTTTTAGCTCCCTCATGGCCCGGCCTCGGGCAGTAAACTCGACCCTACTACGCGCCGCTCTGCAATGACCTCAAATCAAACGGCTGTGCCGTATGGGGTGAATCGGTTTAAGTATTTTGCTGGCGACTAACCTTCCGCGGCAAAACACAAAAGGCCCCGCGCGCCCGCATGTCGAATGGTCTGATCGATATGGAGGTAAGGCTAACCGTGGCTCCAGCTGAACGGCAAAATCTCACGCGAGGAAGCTCAAAGCGGCGGACTCTCCACGAAACGCTTTGTCGATGGTCCAAGGGGCGGTCCGACGGCTCCTGCGCACACCTGAACCGCTCTGCTTTTGCCAGGTTGCTAAACCCCGCCGGTTAGCCGTTCCTATTCCAACGGTGCGATTCTTTGCAACTCCTCCCGCGCTCGTGCCCTATCCCAGTCGGCGAGAAGCTCCTGCTGGTGAAGCGTAGCCCACTCAATCACAAGACCCGTTACGCAAGGCGGCAATCATCCGGAAAACACTGCCAGAGTTCGAATATCGATCAACGCAAGGTCGCCGCCATACTCCGCATGAAAATGTGGCGGGTTGTGGTCGTCGAAGAACATCTTGATTACGATCCCGAAAAAACGGCTAATCTCAGGCATGGGTGGACTGTCTGCGTAACGCGGGAAAAATATCTTCCGGTTTCTTGCCGGTGACTTTGAGGTAGAGCGCGTCCGGGCACAGGTCGATCCGGTCGTCCCAGACCAACTCGCCGGACGAACCGATGCGAACCCCTTCAAAGGCCGCCGGGTCGCGCCACAAGGCAAACACTCCTTTGCCGACATTCTCAGATAGGTCAACAGTCCCCGATACGCCGTCGTCAAACTCCAACTCCAGGCGATACCCGGGTAAGACCTTGACCTTGCAAATCCTTCTCATGAGTCAATTCCTCCATAAGGAGCAATAGTATCAGGAACGATTGTGTCGGGAAAGGACTCGCGGCGATGGCGGCTAACGATACGCCGCTGAGCCGCGAACCTGATCCTAGAGGACGTTCTAGGGTCTAAGGCCGTTGTTTACCACGTTGATCAGCCGATTGACCAGTTGAGTATCTTAGTCAAACTCCTTAGGAGAAGGGAATCGATATCCGAAAACAAGCAATCGAGGAAATAAGAGCCGAGCCCTGCTTCTCTGGACTCGTAGAAGCGAAACCCGTCGATCAGATCCTCCTGGGCTTCTTCCAGGATTTCAATTTTCACGATGTTTTCTTGCGGATATCTGCTTTGGCCGTCTCCCAATCGGCAAACTCGGCTTTCCCCTCCGCGACACGTCGACGGCGCTCATCGAGAATTTCTTTATGCCAGGCGGGTGATTCCACGGAATCCGGTGAACGAGCGAGGTCCTCCCAAAGCAACTCCATAGCGGCGAGCTTTTCGTGGAGGGTCCTCTCTTTTAGCGGCAGGCTTTTAGACACGAACTCAGTATACCTCATGCCCGGCTAGATTCAAGTCGCAACAGGCCCTTGGGTGCCAGCTCCACGGGAGGTTTTTGACTACCTTGATAACGCCATCGAGCTGTCCCGTATGTGATAAAAACCCGCCGGTTCGGAGCTCACACAAAAGGCACCGGGGGCCTGTTGCCAGTTCCGGTGCCTTCATGCTCGACGGTCCACGCTGGCTTACGTAAGGGCACGTGGGCGTTTATGTTTCTCTGCCTGTTTTCGGACCGCACTCTATAGCTCGAAGTCCTGCGTGTCAAATGGTCGGGGAGCGATGGGAGGCCAAAGATTTTGCTTGATCCCGCGCTGCACTCCGGTTATTGCTCAACAGCATTCTCGACGTCCCCCAAAACTGATTCCGAGCGGGTGGGTCTGTTACTCTTGCGAAAACTTGGACTATATTTGCCGGTGTTGAGAAAGCCGGCGGGTTATGGTTAATAAAGACCTTAAAAACATTGGGAAAGATTTTTTTGGCGTAGACATTGCTTTGAACACCACCGGCATGCAGGTTCTGAGGCGGGTCGCGGGCTACTTGGTCGTCGCGCTCGGGCTTTTTGCGACGATCCATGCGGGCAGAGGGCTTCTCGCCCAAACGGAGCCCAAAGTAGTTTACGTCGCGCCGATCGAGGGGATTATCGACCTGGGTCTTGCGCCCTTCGTCCAGCGCGTCCTCAGCGAGGCCACCGATGCCGGCGCCGGGGCGGTCATTTTTGAGATCAACACCTTCGGCGGGCGGGTGGACGCGGCGGTTCTTATCCGCGACGCGCTGCTCAATGCCAGGGTTCGGACGGTGGCTTTCGTGAACAGGAGAGCCATCTCCGCGGGCGCCCTTATCAGTCTGGCCGCCGAGAAGATTGTCATGGCCGACGGCGGGACGATCGGCGCCGCAACTCCGGTGCAAATGGGGCAGCCGGGAGCGCCCGCTCAGCCGGTGGAGGAGAAGACCGTCTCCTACGTGCGAAAGGAATTCAGCGCCACGGCCGAGACGCGCAAGCGGCCCCCCCTCATCGCCGAGGCGATGGTGGATGGGGACGTGGAGATCCCGGGTCTCATCGAGAAGGGAAAGCTGCTGACTTTGACGACCGACGAAGCCCTGAAGCATAAAGTCGCGGATTTTCGCGCCCAGAGCATAGACGGCGTGCTCGCCCAGTTGGATCTTGCCGGGGCTCAAGTGAGACGGGTGTCGCCCAACTGGGCGGAGGGTTTAGTCCGCTTCCTCACAAATCCAATCATCAGCTCTCTTCTCATTACCATCGGCATGCTTGGGATTATCCTGGAAATCCGAACCCCCGGCTTCGGCATCCCCGGAGGCCTCGGCATGGCAAGCCTGGCGCTTTTCTTCTGGGGCCACTGGCTGGTTCAGCTGGCCGGCTGGGAAGAGCTGCTGCTTTTCGGTGCCGGGCTCGTGCTCTTGGTCTTGGAAGTTTTTGTTATTCCGGGATTTGGCGTAGCCGGGGCTCTGGGGATTGTCTCGCTCCTGGCGGGTCTCAGCCTGAGCCTGTTCGGAGGCGGGGCCAGTTGGGAGTTCATCCTTAAGGCAACGGGGCGCGTGGTCTTTTCTCTCCTGTTGGCGCTGGCGGCCAGTCTGGCCCTGCTGCGCTACCTGCCGCGCCTGCCGTTCGGGCGGCGGCTGATTCTGGCGACCGGGCTTTCCGCAGGCGAGGGGTACTCCTCGGAACCCGAGGGCGACAAGATCCGGCTGGGTAAAAGCGGGACGGCAGTCTCGCCGCTGCGGCCGGCGGGCATAGCCGAGATCGAAGGTGAGCGGGTGGATGTGGTTTCCGACGGTGAGTTTATCGAGCCGGGAGAGCCCATCACGGTTACCCGTGTCGATGGCAACCGCATCGTCGTGCGGCGGCACGGCGTATCAACAGAAAGGGGTTGAAAATGTTTGGAATCGAGACCGGCGTGGCGGGAGGCTTCGCGCTGCTACTGCTGCTGGTAGTGGTGTTGGTATTTATCTTGTATCTGGTCCCCATCCCGCTCTGGATCGCCGCCTGGGCGTCGGGTGCCTATGTGGGGCTTTTTACCCTTATCGGAATGCGCCTGCGCCGCGTGCCGCCCGGCACGGTGGTCACCGCCCGGATCAGCGCCGTGAAGGCGGGATTGGATTTCCCCCTCAATGACCTGGAGGCCCACTACCTTGCGGGCGGAAACGTCGTGAGGGTGGTGAACGCCATGATCTCGGCGGACAAGGCTAACATCCCTTTGCCCTTCAAGCGGGCCGCCGCCATCGACCTGGCGGGGCGCGATGTGTTGGAAGCGGTTAAAATGTCGGTCATCCCCAAGGTGATCGAGACGCCGAAGATCGCCGCCATCGCGAAGAACGGCATCCAGCTCATCGCCGTCTCTCGTGTGACCGTGCGCACCAACATCGACCGGCTGGTGGGCGGGGCGGGAGAGGAGACCATTATTGCGCGGGTTGGGGAAGGCATGGTGAGCACCATCGGCTCCGCAGCGTCCCACAAGGACGTGCTCGAGAATCCAGACCACATCTCCAAGCATGTCTTGAGCAAAGGCCTGGACTCGGGGACGGCCTACGAGATTCTTTCCATCGACATTGCGGACGTGGACGTGGGCGAGAACATCGGCGCAAAGCTGCAGATCGATCAGGCGAACGCCGATAAGCAGATCGCTCAGGCCAAGGCGGAAGAGCGCCGGGCCATGGCCGTCGCCCTCGAGCAGGAAATGCGGGCGCGGGTGGTTGAGGCGGAGGCCGAAGTGCCGCGCGCTATGGCGGAGGCATTTCGCCAGGGGAATCTCGGCATTATGGACTACTACAAGATGAAGAACGTGCAGGCCGACACGGCCATGCGCGATTCCATTGCCGATACGGGAGACCAACCGGACGAGACGGGGAAGAAGTAAACCCCGTACTACGGAATTACGTCTATGGCTTTGCCCAGTGGAGTCACCTCTCGGTCGAGACCGCGCATCTCAGCCATGGATAATGCTTCACGGCGCTCGGCGAATTCCGGAACAGTAATCCCCGCACTCACGCGCAGGGCGTTCTGTCGTTCGACCTGCCGGTTCGACAAGCTCAGAGTTCGACTGAGGCTCACTCGAAGTCCGGCCCTGAGGCTCTCGACAGGCGGTACGGGGTAAAGGAAACGAACATGGAAAACCTTGGTTTTGGACAGATCCTTCTCCTGATCGTTTTTATCCTGGTGCCGCTGTTTAACTTCCTGATGCGGCGCCTCAGGAAGCCTGTTGAGAGCGAAACGCCCGCGAACGAACCTGTGCCGGACCCTCCCAGGCGGGTGCGGCCGGCCCCGGAGTCTCCGCCGCCGCCACCCCGCGCACCCCGCAACCGAGCGCGTGAAATGCAGGGGCCTGTTGCTCTTACGCCGCCTGCCAGGAGACATTTTACCAAGAGTTCGCTTTTTGCAACCCCGCGCGACGTGCGGCGTGGCATTATCCTTATGGCAATTCTGGGGCCTTGCCGGGCTTTCGACCCGTAGAAAAGGGGACATTCTACTTTTCCGATACTGTCATGGGCCGGCCTCGGGGCCGCAAGCTTGCACCTAATCCAAGCTGGGACCGGGACCGGCGTCAGCCTTGCCTTATTGCTATTTCCTTCCCTTGGCCACACCGGAATGGACTTGCCCCTGATCACAAATCCTCTAGCCCATCCATGAAAAACAAAGGCACCGGTGGCCTGCTGGCAAATCCCGGTGCCCCTTTTCCCGGCCGATCAGAAGCGGCCCCAGCTGACTGTATGCGCGCCGGGGCCCGTCGTTATATGGTACCCGCGCTTGCTGGCCCATTCACGCGCGGCCTTGTCCAGTTCTCCGCTGCCCGAATTCAGGTAGACTTCGGCCATGGTTTTATTGCCGTGTCGATCCAACGCGGCGGTCAAATCCGGCAGGATTTCCCTTTTGCCTATGGCGATGAACGCGTAGACCGCTCCCTGGATTCGCCCCCTTCTGAAAGAGCCGATCTCTGCCAAAAGTATCTCTCTGGTGCGGCTCCAATCCGACAGCAGACCGTTCCTGTCCCGCTTCGACACGGCAAGAAACACAGATTCTTTTTCCGAGGTCGGGGTCCAACCCAGGGAATTCAAGGCGGAGGCCGCCGCCGGCCCCACGTTCCAATCGATCAACAGGTTCGCCAGCGCGGGCATCGCACTTGGGTCGCCCAGATCTCCCAGTATAGAGATGATGGTCCGGCGATTCTTGGATTTCGGCAATTCGGCAATCAACGCCGGAACCGCATCGCTTCCCAGTTTTCTGAGGGTCACGGCTGCCTGTTGGCTAATGTCCGAATCCTTATGCTCCATGCCCGCGATGAGCGGAGCCACGGCCATGGGCCCTGCCGATTGCAGCGCCATGGTACCCCGGCGATTGTTGACAAGGAGCAATGCCGCAACGGCATCGTTCTTCACCGCTTTGGGACCTCCCGCCAACTGGGCAGCGAGGCCGTCGACCAGGCCTCGAACCGCCTCCGTCTCTTCCAATTTTACCGGCTCTTTGACTTTCAAAACCAACCCGGCCCCGGTCTCCTTCTTCGCCAACAGAAAGAGACTCTCGTCAAACGTCTCGGCCATGTCTTTTTTCGGCATGAGGCTGGCAGGAGATTCGAGTACCAGATAGAACTCCTTGCGATCGGATTCCATGGCTTTACTGATGTTACTAAACAATTCCACCATGACCGGTTGCAGATGCTCCGAAAAGGCTTTCGGGCTTTCAAACCGGTCGGGATCAAAAAACAGGACGCAGACCTGATACGGCTTGGCGTAGCGCAACTTCAGCAGCTCATAGTCGCGGGGCAGCTTTTTAATTTTTCTCCCCGTGATCTGCATGTAGCTCTGATCTTTATTCTTAAAAACCAGGCGTGCGGCCGGATCGTTGGACGCAACCGGTAAAATGGTCATGGCGTGAAAGTGTTTTTCTTCGTTCTTGGCTTTTTCCTCGAGCCGTCGCTCCCGGGCCGCCTCCCATAACGCTTCGAGATACGGGTCCTTTCCGAGCTCCTGAAGCCTTCGCCGCGCATCCGCGATGAAAGGAGACCCCTTATGCTTTACGAGATATTCCTCGTAGGCCTCCACGGTGTCGAGCTCCTGCGCACGCGCCCAGTCGGTTTGGCCCCGTGACTTCTGCTCCCGCTCGAAAGCCGTGGAAAGGTAGGTCCATGCTTCCTTAAAATTACCCGGCAACGGAGCCTTTTTTAGATAGGCGGCGTAAGCGGAGAACGTGTCTGCCGCCTTGGCGGTTTCCCAATCTCTAAGCAGGTACAACCGGGCAAGTCGCTTTCTTGCGTCCTCTGCATACTTGGAATCAGGATGGGCTTCGGTAAACTTTTCATATCCTTCTATGGTGTGCGGGGTTTGCCTCCAGGCGCGAACACTTGGGGACAAGAACGCGCAGCTGCTAAAAGCCGCGGCGCACAAGCACAGGATCAAGGTTGCCCCTATGGGCCTCACAAGAAGTTTCATGATCAGTGAAAACGCGAACTTATCGAGATGCGGTGGATCGACTCGTAACGGCCCCCGATATTCAGCCCCGGCGGCCCGTTGCCCAATCCCGGCGCCTTCTTACTGGACGGCCCCGTTAGCCTACGTAAGTCCTTGTAAGCGTTTATAAATTCGTTCTCTTTCCGAGCCGTAATTTATAACCGAAAGGCCCGTGTGTCAAATGGTCAGCACCGTCTGCTCACGAATAAACCATAATGCCTCCAATAACATGCCTGGATCATGGGGTAGTCGTTGATCTCTCAAAAATGGGTCTGCAGGACGCCTACTTTTCGGCTGAGGCAGCATTCCGATTTACAGGTATTTCGCCAAGCTGTCGTCCGAATCGATCAAAAACCGGGTGTTTGTCAGCTTGAGTGTGCATGCTTGATTTCGCAAAACCGGTAATTTTTGCTTCGGCAAAATAACCTCGCATTCCCTCACCCATCTTCGACTCCTGATGCCACACAGAATGCTCCTGCGGAAAGGTGGAACCTACATTTCTTAAAAGGTTGTTACTGAACACGAAGGCGCTAAAGTTCAAGTCGCCACCCGGCTTTGGCGATCCTGCGCGGCGTTGCAAGACATCCTCTATCCCGGTGTACAACAGAGAACCGAGGCCGGACGTTAATGAATGGTAAGCCCGGGAGACTGTAAAACAGTCTTGCATTGACATCCCGTTAACCAGAAGCCCGGCAATGAGTGGCGATCCGGCGATACCTGCAATTGCGAACCATCGGGCAGTTCCATCAGCGGGAAGTGTTAAGAGAGAGATAAAGGCAAAGAATGGAGGTGGGTATCTTTCTTCGAAGCATTGACAGCCCAACCTCCCGGGCATAATATACACGGCGAAAAATGATTCGTTGGAATTGGCTTTTGTAACGTAGATCTGCGTCATCCAGAGGCGACTCAACGGGATAGGGCACCGGGACAAGGCATCACGCCGCCGGTGCCTTTTGTTTTTGCGGCCGACAAAAATACGATATAGCCAAGCCTGAACCGATTGCGAGTAGAAACACAGAAGGAGGAAATCTGTCATGGCAAAGATACGACATATTGCCGTTATGACCAAGGAACCGCCCAAGCTGGCCGAGTTCTACAAGACCACCTTCGGCATGAAAGAGGTTCCGCGCAACGCCCCAAAGCCGAATTCCCGGGCTATCTACCTCTCCGACGGTTATATCAACCTGGCCATCTTACCGGCAGACCATAACCGGGAGGGAATTAACCATTTCGGCTTCCAGGTGGACAATATAGAAGAGACCTTTCGCGCCGCCAGAGACGCCGGGGCGATGGAAGACATCGAAGAAAAGCCGCGCGACGGCCGCTTTGCCGAGGCGGGCATACGCGATCCGATCGGACAAAAGATAGACCTATCGGTCCAGGGCTGGAGAACATGAAGCGCCCGAAATAAATCAAAAGGCACCGGCGACCTCCGCCAAATGCCGGGACCTTGATACTCAAAGGTTCCCTATGGTTTACGCATGTCTATGCAAGCACTCGGGTTTTGGTGTGTGGCGAACGGGCCGAACCTTGGAACCGCAAGGCCTGCGGGTCGAGCGGCCGGATAGCCACCGTAACAAAACATCCACAGATATCCGTTGAACTCCACGGTACACGGCTAACAGCGCCGCCCTCTCTCCACTCAGCCGCACTCCGAGAGGATGGGCCGGCCTCGCATCCCCACGGGACATTTTTGCGAAAGAGTCGTCAAATATCGACGCATTGCAACCCGTCCAGGACACGAAACCCTTAGCCGGGGGAGGCTTTCGGCCTGGCATTCCTTTTGCTCCAACTCCCGCCTAACAACGCTCAATTAAAAGAAAAGATCCTCAGAAGAGTGGATCACAGCGCAGTTCTGATCATGTCCGATCAGGACGGTACAAATTTCCATTGAGTAACGTCTCTTACGAGACCCTAGCGCGAACGGAGGTATGCAATGTCGTACAAAGCGGAAATCAGCCGAGACAACCCGTCTTGCTTTCTCTTCCTGATCGATCAGTCGAGATCGATGACGGACGAGGTGGCCATGGGAGAGGAGAAACAGGAGCTCGCGAAGGGCGTCGCCGACAGCATCAACCGGTGGCTCCAGGAGCTTTCCATCAAATGCGCCAAGTCGGAAGGCGTCCGGGACTACTACCATATAGGAGTCATCGGGTACGGGAAGACCGTGGGTCCGAGCTTCGTAGGCCCGCTGGCCGGACGCGAGCTGATTCCCATCAGCGAGATCGCCGACAACCCCGCGCGGCTGGATGAACGGGCCAAGAAGGTCCCCGACGGCGCCGGCGGGCTCGTGGACCAGTCCATCCGGGTGCCCGTGTGGTTCGATCCCGTGGGCAACGGCGGAACCCCCATGTGCAAGGCCGCGGAGGAAGCCAAGCGGATACTCGAGGGCTGGATTGCCGACCATCCGGACAGCTTTCCTCCCATTGTCATCAACATTACCGACGGTGAAGCCACCGATGGAAACCCGACGGAGCGGCTTCAGGCCCTGACGGAGCTCGAGACCTCCGACGGCAACGTCATGCTCTTCAACATTCACCTTTCGGCAAATCCGAAGGCCAAGTCCATGTCCTTCGCGGATTCCACCCACGATCTGCCGGACGCGTACTCCGAGATGCTCTTCCAGACGGCCAGCCCCTTGACCCCCGCCATGCGCGGGCTGGCGAAGGAACACGGGTTCAAAACGTCGAAGGATTCCCGTTGCTTCGTTCTGAATGCCGACATGGTGCTTCTCGTCCAGGCCATCGATATCGGCACCCGTCCGAGCAATGTCCAGATGGAAGGCCAGCACGCGGACGGCGAGGCGGAACTCGACTTTGACGGCGGCGAGGTAACCGAGGACGACGAAAGCCAAGAGCCCGATTGGAGCGGCGACGACGAAAACCCCAGGTAAAGCCGCCCCGAGCTTCCATGTGGATCTGTACCCAGGCGTTTCATACGCCCAAGCGCGGAAACGCCGAGAGCGAGTATGAGGACGCGTTCTATCCGGAGCGGATGTTCCGGACGGACCTTTCCGAGTTTTACTGCGCCGTCGCCGACGGAGCGTCGGAATCCGTGTATTCGGGTGAGTGGGCCCGCCTTCTCGCCCGCGGGTACTGCCGCCGCGGGTTGAGCCTCAAGCGCTTGCAGCGCACCTGGTTGCGACTCGTCGGGCGCCGTCCGGCGCCCTGGTACCTGGAGGCGAAGATCAGGCGGGGGGCGCACGCCGCCCTCGTCGGGCTGGCGCTTCGCGACGGCGAACCCTCCCAGTCCTTCGGCGGTTCCTGGGACGTCGTCGCCGTAGGCGACAGCTGCTTCTTCCACGTACGGGCCGGCGAGCTTCTCACCGTCGCGCCCATTTCCACCTCTGCCGGTTTCGACAACAGCCCGCATCTCATATCCACCGATGCCACTGACTCCTTCGGACTGGACGCGAACCGGGTCAAGGTGCTTTCCGGAGAGTGGCGGCCGAGGGACGCCTTCTATCTGGCCACCGATGCCCTCGCCCAGTGGACCCTCGCCGAGCTTGAGGCCGGCCGGGCCCCATGGCCCTTGTTTCGCGGCTTGTACCCTTCCACGAATAACGGTCGCGGCGGTGGCGGAAGCCGGTCCTTTAAAGAGGTCGTTGCGGAGCTGCGCGAGAAAGGCGCCCTCCGCAACGATGACACCACCCTGCTACGTGTGGAGGTGGCCTGAAGAATGTCGCCTTCGAGCTACTGGCCGAGCATGGTCGACTATCAGGAAGCGGTTCAATCGCCGCCCTCCGCCTTCGTCTCTCCGGAGCTTCGCGGCAGTAAGCCGGTAATGAACAAGCTCGGCATGCCGCGGCCCATCTGCGGCACCTTCGCCAGCGTCTACGAGCTGGGCAGCGGGCGGCGCCGCTGGGCCTTGAAGTGCTTCCTTCGGAACACCCCGGGCCTGCACCGCCGCTACGCCGAGATATCCAATCACCTCAAGAAATGCCGGAAGCTCAAGTACTTCGCCACTTTCGAGTACCAGGACAAGGGGATCGTGGTCCGGGGGCAGCCGTTTCCTCTGGTTAAGATGGAGTGGGTCGAAGGGCTCCAGTTAAACATGTTCATCGAGCAGAACCTGTCGCGCCGGGACGCGCTCGAAAAGCTCAAGAAGACCTGGGTCAAGGTCCTCGCCGATCTCCGCTCCGCCCGGATCGCCCACGGCGACCTGCAGCACGGCAACGTTCTGGTGCGGCCCAACGGCGATCTCCGGCTCATCGACTACGACGGCATGTGGGTCCCCGCCCTGGGGGGAGAGGAAGGCAACGAGACGGGACACCCGGACTACCAGGACCCCCGGCGAACCCAGAAGGACTTCCATGCCGCAATCGACGAGTTTTCGGACGCCGTAATCCAGATCGCCATCTGTGCGCTGGCGCGCGATGGGAGTCTCTGGGCCAAGTACAACAACGGGGACAATCTCCTGTTCCGCCGGCGGGACTTCCTCGACACACAAAGCTCCCCCCTTATCGCGGATTTACGGAAGCTCGGCGACCCGG
>Ga0326597_10003184_pt1 | contig 23884 bp, 21 predicted proteins | sample RVTome_12_FD_203789 | JGI IMG/M metagenome (GOLD analysis project Ga0326597, IMG submission 203789) | Soil microbial communities from uranium-contaminated site in the Upper Colorado River Basin, Wyoming, United States - RVT100D185 | ecosystem: Environmental > Terrestrial > Soil > Contaminated >... | reverse complement strand
GTGCTCGACGCGATCCACGCGAAGATCGTGATCCCGGCGCAGGGCGCGCCCGAGGATGTGGCGGCGGCGGCCAACATCGCCGCGCGACTCGGCTTCGAGAGTTCGGCCTTCACGCCGGGGCTCGGCGCGTTCGACAGCGACGTAACCCCTGGGCCGGGCACGCCGCCGCTGATTCTGGTAGGGCGGACGAACAGCCTGGTTCAGCGGCTCGTGACAGAAAAGAAAATCGAGGTGGGCGGCCTCAAGCCCGGTCAGGGGTTGGTGGCGCTCGTGGAGTCCGCCTTCGGCGACGCGTCGGCGCTCGTGGTCGTCGGGGCGGACGACGCGGGGACGCTGGCGGCGGGGGCGGCGGTGTCGGCGCGGCTGCCGTATGTCTGGCAGCTCCGCAGCGATTCACTGCCCTCGGTCCAGAGCGATGTGCGCGGGGTGCTGGAACGGCGAGGCGTGAAGGTCAGCCGGTCGGCGGCGACCCGAGCGGTGTACGAACAAGGGAAGGAGCAGATTATCGAGCTCACGCTGGATCTTGAGATCCCAGCGGGTGCCGACACCGCGGCGACGGCGCTTGAGGCGCTCGCGAAGGCGCACGTGGTCGGCCAGGCGGAGTTTGTCGATCGCCGTGCGGACGCGCTGAACTACCACGGGCTGGAGACCCTGCAGATTCGGATCGCCGGTGGCAAGACGGTGCGCATCGGTCGGTTTGGCCCTCCCTATCGCAGCAACTTCCCGAACAATCCCTGGACGCCGGCGGTGAAGAGCTTTGGGCTGGGCTCGATCTTCACCACGGCCGGGATTCTCGGCGACTCGCGCGGGGAAGATTTCATTCCGGACGAGACGGAGACGACGGTGATCCTAGGGTCGGACGCTGGTCGAGCCGTGGCGACGATCGATCTGGCCGCGCGCATCGGCGTGGAGGGCACCGGTGTCTCAATGCCGCTGGTCCGGGTCGAGCAGGAAATCGCCGACGTGAGCGCGCTGCCCAACCCGATTCTCGTTGGGCCGGGCAAGCTGATGTCCTCGCTTCCGCACACGTCTGAAATTGCCCCAGGTGAAGGCGTGGTTCGCATCGTTCCGAGAGCATTCGGGAATTTTCCGGCCATTGCGGTGATGGGCGGCGACGCGGCGGGTGTGAATGCCGCGGCGATGTACTTTGCCCGTTCCGTCCCCTATTTGTGGAGACCGCGCCGGGGTGAGGTGAGCTTCACACAGATCGAAGACGAGCTGTCGGCCTTCTTCCGGGCGCGGTCGAGTGCCGGACAGGCTGCCGCGGCGATAGGCGCGCTCGAGTCGACGCTGGAATCGATCAAGACGAACGACGTGGATACGATCGATGCCAAGGTGTACCTGGAGGAGGAAAACCGCGAACTGGGCCCCTTCCTTGAGTCCCTGCTGAAGAAGCGGTTCAGCGCCGCGCGTGTAACCGCCACAGCACCGTCCCGGTACGGGCCGGTGCTGGTGTTTGAAGAGACGCCGGAACTCGGCTGGGAAGTGGACGAGCTGCGGCAGCGATTCAACTTGGAGGTGCTCCCGAAGATCAAGGCGGGGAGCAAGGTGCAGCTCGAGGTGCTGGTGAGTGAGGGCCCGGAGCTGCGCCGTGAGCTGGAAAACGAGTTTCGGCAGGCGCTCCAAGGGGCGGGAGCAGGCGAAGCGACCGTCCGAGTAATCTGCGCCTACAAACAGGGGTTCAGTTGGGTGACCGACTACGTGCTGCCGGCGGTCAAGGGGCAGCCGGTGGCCACGGTGAGCATCTGGTTCCCGACGGCGAAGCCGCCGGATCCGAAGCAGACGTGGTATGGCCTGCCGATCCGGTGGCTGCAGGAGCTGTTCCCAGCCGACGAGATCCTGGCGCGGGAGCTGAAGATTGGTGTCGACGCGACGACGTTCGAGAAAGTGGATGATAACGGCCCGATCGTGTATCGCGTGGAAGTGAAGGATCGAGCCGGCCGGGTGCTCTTCACCGATGAGTTCGCGCCGCGGTTTGTCGAGCGTGAATATTTCCCGTACCAGCCGACAGCCCGGATCCACTACACGACGGGAGGCATGCGGGCGCGGGCGGACGGTCAGGTGGTCGCGGACTTCAATGTCCGTACGGACCCGGAGCGGTTCTGGAACCATTACGAGGCGAAAGCGCTGCCGCGGATGTTTGAGTACGCGCGGCAGTATACCGGCGGGCGGTTGGGGCTAGAGAGCCAGCCCTTCTTCCGCGACCTGATCTTCGATATCACGATGAGCGAGCCAGACTTCCGGCTCGACCTCGACGAAGAGCGCATCTCGTCGCTCGACTCGCTGCACGAAGACCTCATGTTCAACACGATCGACTTCTGGTCGATCTTCAGCGGGAACACGCCCGGAAGTCGCGAGGTCGCCCCGGGACGAATCATGCCGATGATCCATCCGGTTCAGCCGGGCAAGGCGCCCCAGGTGAAGATCACCTTCAAGGGGAACGCGGTGCCCACGCCGCGCCTAGTGCTCTCGTGGACGACGCGTGGCGGTGCCAAGGAGGCCCGGACCGTTGCGCTCACCGACGTGGGCGTCGAGCGCCCGCGGGTGACTGCCGTCAACGTGCGGGCCTGGGCCGATTCGGTCGGCAGCCTGACGGCGACGGTGACGGGGAACACGTTCGAGCAGGCCGCCGCGGCTGCGCGCCTCGTCGAGGATCTCGGGCGAATTCAGAAGGCGGACGCGCTGACCGCGGCGCTTACGTACCCGCAGCTCCACCAGCTCAGCGTGCAAGCTGAAGCGGGAACCGCGGCAATTGTGAAAGTGGTCGGTCCGATCGATAGGCCGCGCCTCGCCATGCACGTCGAGCCGCCGGTCAAACCGATCAAGGCCGGCGAACGCATTGTGACATGGGATCACGTCATCGGTCCCGATGAGCTCGAGGAGGAGATTCTGCCGCGGTTCCGCAACTTCCCCGAGATCAACTCGTACGTCGCGGGCCGCACTTATCGCGGTCGGAACGTGTGGGCCATGGACGTGATGCTTCCCATCCAGTCGGAGGTCTGGTCGCAGGCGAAAGCAAGCGCCCTTAAGCCGGTTCTGCTCATCACAACGCGCCAGCATGCCAACGAGGTGTCGGCCACTAGCGGCGCGCTGCGTCTGATGGAGCTGTTCGCCACGGATCCCGAGTATCGGAAGTATCTCCAGCGGATGAACGTTGCCTACAATCCGATGGAGAATCCGGACGGCGCGGCCAACCACCAAGAGTTCTACAAGCTTCAGCCGACGTACATCCTACACGCCGGGTACTGGAGTTCAGTGGCGCGGGATGTCGGTGCCTACGTTTGGGATGACGATCCACTGCTGCCAGAGGCGTTGGTGCGCCGCAAGCTGTACTACACGTGGCTACCGGACATTTACATGAATCCCCACGGCTACCCTAGTCACGAGTGGGTACATCAGTTTGCGGGCTACAAGGTGCCCTGGTTCATGGCGTTCTGGATTCCGCGTGGCTATCACATCAACCTTGGCCACCTCAATGATCCCAACTATCCCGAGCACAGGAAGGTAGGTGCGGAGCTACGTGAGCGCATCATCGAGGAGGTGCAGGGGGTGTCGGACATCCGGGCTGCCAACGAGCGGCTGATTCACCGGTTCGAGAAGTACGCCAGACGGTACGAGCCGGACCCGTTTCGGCTCGAAGTGTACAAGGGGATGAACATCCTGTTTGATCATACCTACTCTTATGCGGTTGGCGGACCGTTCAGTCGGGAAGTCTACGTGAACTCTATGGGGAGGCGGCCTCGGGGCGACGAAGAGGGTCGCGGGCGAGGAGGTTTCCTGGCGCGACATCCGCAAATCACTGTGCTTGACCTCGGGTGCGATATGCCAGACGAAACCGCGTCGCCGGAGTGGATGGACAAGATCGCCGCGCGCGGACAGTTCGGGTATCTGATGGCGAACGTGAAGCTCCTCTACGACGGTCAGTGGGAGGTCAACCGGTTCGAGGAGGATTTCCGTGACGCGGTGCGTCTGTCCGTCTTCCGTCCGCGGCCGGTCAAGGCTGCGAGGGGCGGCTCGAGGCCGATGACACCGGGCGACTACTAAATTGGCCTATGGCTAGGAACCGGCCACGGCCGCTGAAAATGGAGGAGAAGGAAAAGAAAACAGAGACGACGCCGGAGTGACGAAAGGCCGAATACTGAATGGGAGATGGGGACAGGCTGTCGCCCGTGTCAGTGGGGACGTTGTCCGCAGATGGTGACCGGTTGACGGTGGATCTGCCGCGCCGGTCGTCTGAGGGCGGACGTCTGAGGGCGGACCGGCGGTACGGGTTGTCTACAGGCGCCTCGAATAGAGAAGGCAGGGCGGGCCAAGAAACCGGGAGTTCACCTCGCCCAACCAGGCGAGGTTTTTGTACACCCGGATCAGCGCGGCGTCCGTCGTTTGGCGGAGGCACAGTTGCGTGTACCGCGTACAACCGCTGAGTGAGAGCCTGCCTTGGCGAAATCAGCAGTGAAGGACACCTATTGTCCAGAGCGCTGCAGTCGACGGTGGGGCGACGTGCCCGAAGGAGAAGTTCGGACGGGTGGTCGGGGTTGGTCCTGAAAGGAGTCTCGCACGGCGGCGGGAATAGTGCTCAAGTCCAGAACTCCTGGAACCGGCGGATTTGACTCGAACCCTTTGGCTGGTGAATCCGTGAACCAGAGATCTATCGATCTCAACTGCGACATGGGTGAGTCGTTCGGCGCCTACACGATCGGCCTCGACGTTGAGGTGATGCCCTACATCACCTCGGCGAACGTCGCGTGCGGGTTTCACGCCGGCGACCCGACCGTGATGCGCCAGACGGTGCGCGTCGCGCGGGAGCACGGCGTGGCGGTTGGCGCGCACCCGGGGCTGCCCGACCTCGTGGGCTTCGGCCGCCGTGAGATGAACATCGGCGCGCGCGAGCTCGAGGACGCCGTCGCGTATCAAGTGGGCGCGCTGGCCGGCCTGGCCGCCGCCGAGGGCGTCCGGCTTCAGCACGTGAAGGCGCACGGCGCGCTTTACAACATGGCGGCGAAGGACGGCGCGCTCGCCGACGCGATCGCCCGAGCCGTTGCTGCCGTGGACGCCTCGCTCGTCCTGCTCGGCCTGCCGCGGTCCGAGCTGCTGCGCGCCGGCGAGCGGGCCGGTCTCCGCGTCGTGGGCGAGGCGTTCGCGGATCGGGCGTACGAGCCCGACGGGTCGCTCGTCTCGCGGCAGAAGCCCGGCGCGGTCATCCACGATCCGGACGCCGTCGTGGCGCGCGTGCTGCGCATGGCGCGCGAGGGCGTCATCCGCGCGGTGGACGGGACGGACATCCCGCTGCCGGTCGGCACGATCTGCACGCACGGCGACACACCCGGCGCCGAGGAGCTGGTGCGACGCATCCGCGAGGCGCTCGAGCGCGACGGCGTCCGCGTTCAGCCGTTCGGGAGGGGGGCGTGAGCGCGGCGCCCGCCGCGGCGTCGGGCACGCGGGTCGGCATCGATACCGGCGGCACCTTCACGGACCTCGTCGTGCTGCGGCCCGACGGCGTGACGGTCCAGAAGGTGCGCTCGACGCCCGACGATCCCTCGCGCGCCATCCTGGCCGGCATCGAGGAGATGATCGGCGCGCCGGACGAGGCGGAAGTGGTCCACGGCTCGACGGTGGCCACCAACGCCGTGCTGGAGCGCAAGGGCGCGCGGGTCGCGCTGGTGGCCACGGCGGGCTTCGAGGACGTGCTGCGGATCGGGCGGCAGACGCGGCGGGAGTTGTACAACTTCCTGGTGGAGCCGCGCCGGCCCCTCGTGGCCGAGGGCCTCACGTTCGGGATCGTCGAGCGGCTGGACGCCGCCGGCGAGGTGCTCGTGCCGCTCGCCGACGAGGCGGCCGACCAGCTGGCGGCACGGCTCGTGGACACGGGTGTGGACGCGGTGGCCGTCTGCCTGCTACATGCCTACCGGAACCCCGTGCACGAAGAGCGAATCGCCGCGCGTCTCGAAGCCGCCGGCCTGATGGTGTCGGCGTCGCACCGCGTGCTGCCCGAGTATCGCGAGTTCGAGCGGTGGAGCACGACGGTCGTCAACGCGTACGTGACGCCGCTCATGGCGCGGTATCTCACGCGGCTCGAGGAGCGGCTCGGGCGCGGCCGGCTGCGTATCATGCAGTCGAACGGCGGCTCGATCTCCGCCGCGGCTGCGAAAGCCGTGGCGGTCCAGACGATCCTGTCCGGACCGGCCGCCGGCGTGGTGGGTGCCCGCGCCGCGGCGGAAGCCGCCGGCTACGCGCGGGTCATCTCGTTCGACATGGGCGGCACGTCCACGGACGTCAGTCTCGTGGACGGAGCCGTCGGGATGACCACCGAGTCCACCGTCGGCGACTTTCCGGTCCGCCTGCCCGTCATCGACATCCACACCGTCGGCGCCGGCGGCGGATCGATCGCCTACGTGGACACCGGCGGCGCACTGCGCGTCGGCCCCCGCAGCGCGGGTGCGGACCCCGGGCCCGTCTGCTACGGTCGAGGCGAGGAGTTGACGGTCACCGACGCCAACCTGCTGCTCGGGCGCCTCGATCCCGACTACTTTCTGGGCGGACGCATGGCGCTCGACTGCGAGCGCACGACGCAGGTGGCGGAAGCGTTCGCGGCGGGCCTCGGCCTTCCGGTGCGCGCGCTCGCCGAGGGCATCGTGCGGGTCGCCAACGCCAACATGGAGCGCGCCATCCGGGTCGTGTCGGTCCAGCGGGGATTCGACCCGCGCGAGTTCGCGCTCGTCGCGTTCGGCGGCGCCGGGGGCATGCACGCGTGTGAGATCGCCGACAAGCTCGACATTGCTACGGTGGTCGTGCCCCGCCAGGCCGGGGTGTTGTCGGCCCTCGGGATGCTGCTGGCCGACGTCACGAAGGACTACTCGCAGACGATCCTCGAGGCGACCGACCAGGTCGCCCCCGCCGATCTCGAGGCCCGGTTCGAACCGCTCCTCGAGCGCGCCCGCGCCGACCTGGCGGCCGAGGGCTTCGGCGGCGACCGCCTGGTGCTCGAGCGATCGCTCGACGTGCGGTACGTGGGCCAGTCGTTCGAGATCACGGTGCCGTGGGGCGCGAACTTCCGTGTGGAGTTCGACGCGCGCCACGAGCGCCTGTACGGGTACGCCAACATGAAGCGGGCCACCGAGATCGTGAACCTGCGTGTCCGGGCGACGGGCATCACGTCCAAGCCGACCCTGCCGCGCGCGGTCATCGAGGGCGCGTGTCCCGCGGTGCCGGGCGGCCGCCGGCTCGCCTGGTTCGATGGCCGCGAGGTGCCCACGGCGCTCTACCGCTGGGAGGATCTCGCGCCAGGTACCGTCGCCGACGGGCCCGCGGTCGTCGCGGGCGGCCAGGCCACCACGATCATTCCGCCCTCATTCCGCTTTCGGATCGACGAGTTCGGCGACGTCGTCGCGGTGCGGGCGGCGGCGAAGCCGCGGTCGCGCGCGCGCGCGGCGCGTGCCACCGCGCCGGTGCGTTGACGCGAAGAGTGCCTGTGACGCGCATCGACCCGATCGAGTTCGAGATCTTCAAGAACCTCTTCGTCTCCATCGCCGAGGAGATGGGGGTTACGCTTCGCCGGACGAGCTTTTCGCCCAATATCAAGGAGCGGCTCGACTACTCCTGCGCGGTGTACGACGCGTCGGGCGCCACCATCGCACAGGGCGACCACATGCCCGTGCACCTCGGCGCGATGCCGTTGTCGGTGCGGGCCGCCATCGATCACGCGCCGATGGCTCCGGGTGACACCGTGGTGCTCAACGATCCATTCCGCGGCGGCACGCACCTGCCCGACATCACGCTGGTGTCGCCGGTGTACCTGGGACGCGGGGGGCGGCCGGCGTTCTACGTGGCCAACCGGGCGCACCATTCGGACGTGGGGGGGATGACGCCGGGGTCCATGCCGCTGTCGCGCGAGGTCTACCAGGAGGGGCTGATCCTCCCTCCCGTCACGCTCGTCCGCCGCGGCAAGATGGTGACCGACGTGCTGACGATCCTGCTGGCGAATGTGCGCACGCCGGACGAGCGCGAGGGCGACATCACGGCCCAGATCGCCGCGAACCGGGTGGCCGAGATCCGCCTCCGGCAAATCGTGGCGAAATACGGCCGCCGACGGGTCGACGGGTACGCCTCGGCGCTTCAGGACTACACCGAACGCGTGCTGCGCGCGACAGTGGCGGCGATTCCGGATGGCGAGTACCGCTTCGACGACGCCCTGGACGACGGCGGCGTGGACGACCGGCCTATCCGGATCCGGGCGACGGTGCGGATCGCGGGAGACGGCGCCGAGGTCGACTTCACCGGCAGTGATCCCCAGACGGACGGCTGCGTGAACGCGAACTTCGCCATCACGCTCTCGGCCACGCTGTACGTGTTTCGCTGCCTGGTCGAGGAGGACATCCTTTACAATGCCGGCATCGCGCGCGCCATCCACGTGATCGCCCCCGAGGGGTCGATCGTGAACGCGATGCGCCCGGCGGCGATCGCCGGCGGCAACGTCGAAACCTCGCAGCGGATCACCGACGTCGTGCTGGGCGCGCTCGCCCTGGCGCTGCCCGACCGGATCCCCGCGGCGAGCCAGGGCACGATGAACAACGTCACGCTCGGCGGCGTCGATCCGCGCAACGGCCGGCGGTTCGCCTACTACGAGACAATCGGCGGGGGCATGGGCGGACGCAATGGCCTGGCCGGCATCAGCGGCGTGCACACGCACATGAGCAACACGCGGAACACGCCCGTCGAGGCCATCGAGCACTATCTCCCGGTGCGGATCCTGCAGTACCGGTTGCGCAGCGGCAGTGGCGGCCAGGGTCGGTACCCGGGCGGCGAGGGAATCGTCCGAGAGTACGAGATGCTGACCGACACCGCGGTGACCGTGCTGTCCGAACGCCGCCGCCACCCGCCCTACGGCCTGCAGGGCGGCGCGCCTGGCGCGTGCGGCCGCAATACCGTCATCCGCGACGGGCGCCCGGAGCCGATCGCGGGCAAGGTCTCCATCCACCTGCGGCGCACCGACCGTCTCCGGGTGGAGTCGCCGGGCGGGGGCGGCTTCGGCCGGTCCTCCTGAGACCAGTCCACGAGGAGCCATGACGACGACGATCGCGGATGCGAACCGAGGAGGGCTGTTCGGCTGGTGGAGGAGCGCGCCGCCGGCGGCGAAGCGCGCCCTCGTGGCTGCGGGCCTAGGCTGGATGCTCGACGCCTTCGACATCATGCTCTACTCGATGGTGCTCTCGTCGCTCATGCCGGCGCTCGGCATGAGCGCAACGACCGCCGGGCAGCTCGCCTCCCTCACGCTCATCGCCTCCGCCGCCGGGGGTCTGATCTTTGGCATCGTCGCCGATCGCTTCGGCCGTACCCGCGCGCTGATGGCGAGCATCCTCATCTACTCGGTCTTCACAGCGGCGTGCGGGCTGGCGCAGAACGTCCTGCAGCTGGCGATCTTCCGCGTGCTGCTCGGCATCGGCATGGGCGGCGAGTGGGCGAGCGGGGCCGCGCTCGTGTCGGAAACCTGGCCGGCCGAGCACCGCGGCAAAGCGCTTGGCTTCATGCAGAGCGCCTGGGCGATCGGCTTCGCGGCCGCCGCCGCGGTCAACGCCCTGGTGCTGCCGATCTGGGGTTGGCGCGCCGTGTTCTTCGTCGGCATTCTGCCGGCGTTCTTCACGATCTGGATCCGGCGGCGGGTGGACGAGCCCGAGATCTGGCGCGCCGCGCACCGGACGCCCGCGGCATCGCGCGTCGGCCTCGCCGACATCTTCCGTGGGTCGCTGCTCAGGCTCACCCTGGCGGTGACGTTCATGAACGCCTGCACGATGTTCGCTTGGTGGGGCTTCAATCTCTGGCTGCCCGCCTACCTGTCGCTGCCGGTGGCCGGCGGGGGCATCGGTCTGAGCGTCCAGGCGATGTCGATGCTCGTGTTCGTGATGCAGATCGGGATGTGGTTCGGCTACGTGACCTTCGGCTTCGTCAGCGACGCCATCGGCCGCCGGCGCACCTACGTCACGTACCTCCTGGCGGCGGCGGTGTTGATCCTGGCCTACACGGGGACGACCAACGCGTGGGTGCTGCTGGCGCTGGGGCCGGTGGTGGCGTTCTTCGCGACGGGCTACTTCAGCGGGTTCGGCGCCGTGACGGCCGAGATCTACCCCACCGGCATCCGGGCGACCGCCCAGGGCCTCACCTACAACATCGGCCGGATCGCGAGCGCCGTGGCGCCGTTCGCGGTCGGGTCGCTCTCCGAGACGCGGGGCTTCGCCTTCGCCCTCTCGATCTCCTCGGTCGCGTTCCTGCTGGCCGCCGCCACCTGGATCTGGATCCCCGAAACGAAGGGCCGGGCGCTGGCCGGCTGACCCGAGCCGCCGGTCGCGGCCGGCGCGTGGCACAGATGTTTCATCTCCTGGCGTCAGGCTGATCGGGTTCGGGGCGGACCTGGCCGGAAGGTCAGGATGGAGCCGCTTTCCGCGGACGCATATCGGCTCGTTCAAGCTGGCCGGCCAGCGCGGCGGCCACCGCTACGCCCGCATCGCGCTCAGCACGAAGCTCGACCGCCGCGACACGCTCATCGCGCTGGCGCACGAACTCCAACACGCCGCCGAAGTGGCCGCCAGCGACGTCGTCGACAACCGCGGCATGTTCGAGCTCTACTGCCGCATCGGCGACCGGCGCGCGGGCGGGTTCGACACGGACGCCGCCCGCCTCGTGACCCGGCAGGTGTCGAAGGAACTCGCGTTCGGCGGCGACCGGTGACCGGATGCGGTCCGGGTCTGGATGCTCCGAGCTGAACTCGGTGCTCAGCCAGAACGCGCTGATCGCGGCGCTGGCGCACGAGCTGCAGCACGCGACCGAGCTGGCCAGCGCCGCGCACGTGGTCAACCCGGAGGTCCTGCACGAGCTGTACTGCGCCATCGGGGAGTCCCGGGCGTTCGGCTACGACACCGCCGCCGTCCGGCGCGTGACCCGCCGGGTGGCGGCCGAGCTCCTGGCGCGCCCCGATCGCTGAGATCGCCACGCCGCCCGCTTGCCCCCGCCGCGCTCCCCGTGCATACTGCGCCGAGCGCGGGGGAACACCCACCCGGCCGCTGCCCGCCACCCAACCCGCGGCGGAGACCACATGACGCGCAGGATGCCGTTCGCGCCGGCCGTGCTCGTCGCCCTCGTCTCGCTCCCGTTCATGGCCCAGCCCGGCCCGGCCGGCGAGGTCATCGTCATCCGGGCCGCACGGCTGCTCGATCCGGTTGCGGGTACCGTGCAGACGAGCGCGCTCATCGTCGTGCGCGACGGGCGAATCCAGTCGGTCGGAGGCGACGCCCCCGGGGGTGCGCGAACCATCGATCTGGGCGACCTCACGCTCATGCCCGGCCTCATCGACGGCCACGCGCACAACCTGCTGCAGCCTGAAGACGAGGTCACGCCGCCCGTCATCGTGAAGTCGATGGCCACGTGCATCATCCAGGGCGTCGCCGCGGCGCGCCGGAACCTCGAGGCCGGCTTCACGACCATGCGCGACATGGACACGGAAGGCGCGGGGTTCGCCGACGTCGCGCTGCGCGACGCCATCGATCAGGGCGTGGTGGTGGGGCCCGCGTCTGCTGGTGTCGGGCAACGCGCTGACCATCACGGCGGGACACATGAACTGGACCGGCGTCAATCCCGACCTGCAGCTGCCGGAGCTGGGCCTGTTCGTCGACGCGCGCGACGCCATGATCGCGGCCGTGCGCCAGCAGGTGAAAGGGGGCGTCGACCAGATCAAGATCTACGCCACGGGCGCGCTGCGCCACGTCGAGCGCGAGACGCTCGAGCCCATGCCCCAGATGTCGATCGAGGACGTGCAGGCGATCGTCGCCGAGGCCCGCCGCTGGAGACGCGACGTCGCGGCGCACGCCTACGGAGGCGAGGGCGCCTACCACGCCGTGAAGGGCGGCGCGCGGTCGATCGAGCACGGGATGATGCTCGACGCGCGCGTCATTGCGGCCATGGTGAACCGAGGCGTCTTCTGGTGCCCGACGCTCTCGGTCTACAGGCCCGAGGCGGGCCTCCCCACGGATGATTCGGCGTTCTCGACACGCGTTGTCGAGCGCCACCGGCAGTCGTTCCAGGCCGCGATGAAGGCCGGGGTGAAGATCGTGTTCGGCACCGACGTCGGCGCGTTCGCGCACGGCACCGGCGCGCGGGAGTTCGGGTACATGGTGGACGCCGGCATGTCGCCGATCGAGGCGATCCGCAGCGCGACGACCCGCGCGGCCGACCTGATCCGGATGGAAGGACGCGTCGGCACCGTGGCGCCGGGCGCGTACGCGGACTTGATCGCCGTCGAGGGCGACCCGATCGAGGACATCGCGGCGCTGTCGCGCGTGCGGTGGGTCATGAAAGGGGGCAGGGTGATGAGGTAATGCCCACGGAAGGGCCACGGAATACCCGCGGAATGGACCACGGAATGAACCACGGAATGGGCAAACGGAATGCACGGATGGCAGGGAGACGCGGCCCATTCGACAGGGTTGCGGCAGGCAATGTGACCTCGCGCGATCACCAATAGTCCGCACACGCGCCCGCAGGCGATGGAGCTCGTCGACGGGCGGACGCTGCGGGAGATGCTCGCGGATGGGCCTCTGCCGGTGGAACGCGTGCTGGCGCTGGCCCGGCAGATGGCGGACGGCCTGGAAACGCGCGAGGACATCGACAGCGGGAAGGTCGCGTTCTATGGGTTCAGCACGGCCATCTTTGGAACCATCTTCACGGCCGTGGACGACCGCTTCAAAGCCAGCGTGCTGCTCTCGGCCGGCCTGATGCCGGACGAGCAGCTGCCCGAGATGGATTTCGTCAACTTCGCGCCGCGCAGTCGCGTGCCGACGCTGATGATCAACGGCCGCGACGATTTCATCTTCCCGGTGGACACGTTACAGAAGCTGCTCTTCGATTGGCTCGGCGCGCCGGAGGCGGACAAGCGCCACGTGCTGCTCGACGGCGGCCACCTGCCGCCCGACCGCCGCGCGATCATTCGGGAAGTGCTGGGCTGGCTCGACCGCTACCTGGGGCCGGTGACACCGGCAGGGACCGTGGGCATTCCGTGGGCATTCGTTGGCCATCCGCGGGTATTCCGTGGCCATTCCGCGGGCATTGCCTGAGTTCACTCGTACCCCACCTCCGGGCCGAGCGCGACGGTGCTGCGCATGAAGGTGCCGGAGCCCTTCGCGATCCGCCGCCCGTCGCCGTCGACGAGCTCGGACTCGGCGACGAACAGCCGGCGCGAGGCGTGGACGATCCGGCCTGTCGCGTGCAGCTCGCCGGCCGTGACCGGGCGGAGCAGGTAGGTGGTGAACGACGCCGTCAGGACGAAGACGTCGGTCACCAGCAAGTTGACGGCGAAGAACGCCGCATCGTCGAGCGCCTTGAAGTAGACGGATCCGTGGACCGCGCCGGCCGCGTGGAACCACTCCGGGCGGACGGTCATGCGAATCTTCGCCTCGCCCTCGTGCACCTCCAGCACGGGCCGGTAGAAGACGTTCACCGGCGCGGCGTGGTACATCCGCTCGAGCTTCCGATGGTGTTCGTCGGCCGCCATGGCTCCGCTCACGGCGCGGCCGCGAGCGCGGCCGTCAGTTCGCGGATGTCGCCGAGCGACTCGATCTTGCGCAGGGCGTCGAGCGCGCGTTCGACGGCCAGCGCGTCGAGCGCGCGGCCGGCGCAGTCCTCGAACTTCCGCGCGAGCTCCTCCGCGCTGGCCGGGCGGTCGGGATAGCCGCGGGCGCCGTCGGCGCGCGCGGTCAGCTCACGGCCGTCGGTTAGCCGGATTTTCAGGCGCGCCTGCGTAAGCGCGGGACGCCCGCGCCCGAGCTCCGGATCCGGGCGCATCGTTACACGCTCCATCAGGCGCCGCACGGCGTGGTCCTGCAAGGGGCCCGGCTCGAACGTGTCGAGGCCCACCCGACCGAACACGAGCGCGGCCGCCACGCAGAAGTGCAGGCTGAACTTGCCCTCCAGAGCGGTTGTCGGCCGATCGTAGATCAAGATCGTCGGCGTGACGTCGTCCACGTCAATATCGACGCGATCGACGTCGTCGACCGTGAGCCCGTGACGGCGCAGGTCGAGCACGGCATCGAGCGGCGGGTGCGTGCCGGCGCAGGAGGGGTACAGCTTGACCGAGATGCCGGTCTCGAGCATCTCCCACCGCAGACCGAGATCTTCCAGCGGTTCGCGGGCATCCGCTCTCTCGGCGGCCATGGCGACGAACAGGCCCTGCGGCCCGTCGATCGCGCGCGGGGAGGCGGTGAGGCCGCGGCGGGCGAGGAGCGCCGCGAGCAGGCCGTTCTTCGCGGCGGCGCCCGCGTGCAGCGGCTTCGTCATCGTGCCGAAGTTCTCCTTCACCCCCGACGCGCCGGAGGCGGCGATCGCCAGGGCGCTCGCCGCGGCCTCCGCGTCGAGCTTCAACAGACGCACGGCAGCGGCGGCCGCGCCCAGGGTGCCGAGCGTGGACGTGCAGTGCCATCCCTGCGTGTAGTGGCGCGGATTCATCGCGCGGCCCAGGGCGCACTCGACCTCGAACCCGACGACGTAGGCGTCGAGGACGGCGGTGCCGGAAGCGCCCGCCAGCTCTCCGGCGGCGAGCGCAGCCGGCACGAGCGTCGCGCTGGGGTGGGCGAGCGACACGAAGCACATGTCGTCGTAGTCGAGCGCGTGCGCGGCCGTGCCGTTGGCCAGCGCGGCCAGCGCCGCGCCCGTGCGGGCCCGCGTGCCCACAATCCTGCAGCACGGGTGGCCGCCTTCCTCGTCGGCCAGCGCCTGCACGATGCGGGCGACCGGCTCGACCGAACCCGCCAGCATCACGCCGGCCGTGTCGAGAAAGGCCCGGGCGGCCGCAGCGCGCGCGGTCGCCGGCACCGTCGCGGTCGCCGCGAAGCGCGCCAGCCGCGGCACGGCCAGGTCGTCGGTCGGTGGCGTGCGCGTCCCGTCCGTCATGCCGTCACTCGTCCGCGCGTCCGAGGGTGGCACGCGCCCATCGCACCGTCGCCCGGTCGATCATCCGGCCGTCGAGGGCAGCGACGCCCCGGCCGTCGGCAACCGCGCGATCGTAGGCCTCGACGATGCGCGCGGCCCAGGCGCGCTCGGCGTCGGGATCGCCGAGCGCCTCGTGGATGACCGGCACCTGCGACGGATGGATCGCGAACTTGGCCCGAAACCCCAGGCCGCGCGCCCGACGGGTGGCCGCGCGCAGACCGTCGAGGTCGGCGACGTCCAGTTCCGGCGCGTCGATGGCCGGCACGCGCGCCGCGGCGGCGGCGGTGGCGATGGCGAGGCGGGCGAAGTCGAAGAGCGCCGGATCGGGTGACACGCCGGCGCCCATCGATGCGCGGTAGTCCTCCGCGCCGAAGGCGAGCGCGGCCAGCGGCGCAATCCCGCCTTCGGCCAGTTGGGCGGCGCGCACGACGCCCAGGGCCGTCTCGATGAGCAGCACGAGGGCGCGGGTGCCGCCCAGCGCCGCGACGGCCTGCCGCGCGTCGTGCGCGCACTCGGTCTTCGGGAGCACGACGCCGTCGGCTCGGGACTGCGCCACGGCGCGCGCGTCCTCGGCGAACTCGGGCCGGCCCCACGCGTTCACGCGCACGAAGACCCGGCCGGTCCAGGTGGCGGGCGGGGCGAGCGCGGCGAGCGCCGCGCGCGCCGCCGCCTTCTCGGTATCGGGCACGCTGTCCTCCAGATCGAGCACCAGCGCCTCGGCCCCGGCCCTCCACGCACGCTCCAGCATGCGTGGCTGGTGAGCGGGCACGAACAGCAGAGAGCGGGGAAACATGAGGACTCCGCGTTACGAGTTGCGCGTTACGGGTTACGCGTGACGAGCGGCGCGTCACGGGTTTCGCGTCGAATCAGCCAGGGAGTTGTCGCGCGGCGCGCGACTTCAACCCGGAACCCACAACCCGCAACGCGAAACCTATTGCACATCATCACCCCGAGTCGAGCGTTCCGCGACGCCGACGGCCTCCATGAAGCGCTGCTTGATGAACACGCAGTCGAGCGGCGGTTTCGGACCCGGCCCGGACTCGCGGACCTTGGCGACGACGACCCAGGGTCCGGCCTCGGCGAACGCCTGGGCCAGCGTCCGGTCGAGCGCGTCGGGCGTGTCGACGGTCGCCGTGCGCGGAATGCCCAGCGCCGCCGCGGCCCGGGCGAGGTCCGCGCCGCGGGCGGTGGCGGTCGGCTGGCCGCCCGTCGTGCCGTACTCGCCGTTGTCCCACACGACGATCACGAGGTTGGCTGGCGCCACGACGCCGATGGTCGCCAGCGTCCCGAGGTTCATCAGCAGCGATCCGTCGCCGTCGAGCACGACGACCCGACGATAGGGCTGCGCCATCGCGAGCCCGAGGCCGATCGACGAGGCGACGCCCATGCTGCCCCAGGCGTAGAAGCTCGCGGCGCGGTCGCCTGCGGCGTAGAGGTCGTAGGCCGGATGGCCGAGGCTCGCGACGACGGCCTCGCTGGTGAGCCAGCGGTGGAGCAGGCGCGTCGCGTCCAAGCGGGTCACCGGGCGCCTCCTTTCGGCGGGTCCGGCGAGGTCAGCCGGCGGGGCAACAGGCAGGAGGTCGGCGTGCGGGTTCCGAAGGCAAGCGCGGCTGCGCGGCGCACCATGGTTGCGGCGCCTGCTGCGGTGTCGAGGGTGAACGCCTGGATGCCGAGCGCGGCGAGCAGCGGGCGCACCGCGCGCGCCATCGGCACCTGGGCCGAGTTCCACTCGCCCTCCTCGCCGCGCATGCTGATGACTAGGAGCGCGGGGATCTGGTAGGCGACGAGCAGCGACGCGAGCGCGTTCGCGGCGTTGCCTAGCCCGCTCGACTGGAACAGAACGGCGGGACGCGCGCCTCCGAGGTACAGCCCCGCGGCGATGCCGAGCGCCTCTTCCTCGCGCGTCGCGATGGTCGTCCGCATGTCCTTGTGGTCGGTCTTGAGGGCGCCCAACAGGTGTGACAACGGGTTGTCCGGGACGTAGACGACGTCGCGGACGCCCGCCTCGACGAGTCCGTCGGCGATCTCACGGGCCCAGAGCGGGATGGCGGGGATCATGGGCACCCGACACCATCCCCTACGCGTACTTGATGCAGACGTTCTTCGTCTGCGTGTAGCTTGCGAGCGCCTCGAGGCTCTTCTCGCGCCCGTAGCCGCTCTTCTTGTAGCCGCCGAACGACATCTCCACGCCGCCACCGCCGCCGTACGTGTTCACGAAGATCTGGCCGCTCTTGATGCGCGTGGCGAGGGCCATCGCCTTGTTGATGTCGTGCGTCCACACGCCGGCCCCTGGGCCGTACTCGCTGTCGTTGGCGATCGCGGCCGCCTCCTCGACCGTGTCGAAGGGAAGGATCGCGAGCACGGGCCCGAAGATCTCCTCCTGCGCGACCCGCATGCCGCGCGGCACGCGGGTGAGCAGCGTCGGCTCGTAGCAGAAGCCGCCGGGGAGGGCCGGATCGGTCGGGCGCTTGCCGCCCGCGGCGACCCGCGCGCCCTCCGTCTGGCCGATCGCGACGTACTGCTCGATCGTCTCGAGCTGGCGCTTCGAGATGATCGGCCCCATGTCCGGGTCGTTCACGCCCGGGCCGAGCTTCATGGATCGGGCGTGGGCGGCGAGGCGCTCGACGAACGCGTCGTGCACCTTGCGCTCGACGAGCAGGCGGGAGCCGGCCGAGCAAGGCTGCCCCGCGTTCTGGAAGATCGCCTTGGCCACGCCCGCGACGGCGAGGTCGTAGACGTCGATCGTGCGGCCATCCGCCGCGGCGACCTTCTGACCGTCGAGAATCAGGCCTTCGACCGTTATGTTCGTCGTGCTCATGGGTGTCTGGTTCCGTCAGGGAGGTTTCGAGATCAGATTATTTCACGCCGGGGACCGGCGGTGTCGAGGCCGCCGTCGCCGGCACGTGGCCGCGCCGGTAGACCATGAACGTCCGCTCGTACTCGATGACGACCGTGCCGTCCTGCTTGAAGCCAGTGGTCTTCACCTTGACGATGCCGACGTTCGGTCGCGACTTCGACGGGCGCATCTCGAGCACCTCGGAGCGCGAATAGACCGTGTCCCCCTCGAACACGGGGTTGGGCAGGCGGATCTTGTCCCAGCCGAGGTTGGCCATCACGTTCTGCGACAGATCGGTGACCGACTGTCCGGTGACCAGCGCCAGCGTCAGCGTCGAGTTCACGAGCGGCCGTCCGAACTCGGTGCCGGCGGCGTAGACGTGGTCGAAGTGAATCGGGTTCGTGTTCTGCGTGAGCAGCGTGAACCACGTGTTGTCGGCGGCGAGGACCGTCCGGCCCAGCGGGTGCGGGTAGACGTCGCCGACCTCGAAGTCCTCGTACACACGCCCCGTCCAGCCGGTCTTCACTGCCATGGTAGCCTCCTGAACTGACCCTGGCTCTAGATCACGCCCCCCTCCCGCCAGCGCGCGATCGTCGCCGCATCGTATCCGAGTTCGGCGAGAATCGCATCGCTGTGCTCGCCGAGCGCCGGGATGGGGCCCATGGCCGGCTCGACGCCCTCCATGGTGATGGGTGGGACGAGCGCCCGCACCGGGCCCGCGGGCGAGTCGATCTCGCGCCAGCGGCGGCGCGCCGCGAGCTGCGGGTGCCTCGCGAACGCCTCGACGCTGTTCAGGCGCGCGTGGGCGATGCCGGCGGCGTCGAGACGCGCGGTCAGCTCCCCAGCCGTCCACGGGCCGAAGACCTCGGCGAGGATCACGTCGAGCGCCTCGCGGTGTTCGACACGGTGGGGGTTGGTGTCGAACCGCGGATCGTGTGCGAGCGCCGGGCGCTCGAGCACGCGCTCGCAGAAGGTCACCCACTCGCGGTCGTTCTGGATGCCCAGGTACACCGGTTCGCTGTCGCGGCCGGCGTAGGGGCCGTAGGGCGCGATCGAGGCGTGGTGGGCGCCGCTCCGTGGGAGCGGCGTGGCGCCGTAGACGGTGTAGTAGAAGGGATGGCTCATCCATTCGCCGAGCGCGTCGAGCATCGAGACCTCGAGCGCCGCGCCCTCGCCGGTGCGGGCGCGCGCGAGGAGCGCCAGGAGGATGGCCGTCGAGGCGGAGGTGCCGGCCGCGATGTCCGCCACCGAGATGCCCGCTTTCGCCGGCGCGTCGGGGGTGCCGGTGACCGAGAGCAGCCCGGCCTCGCTCTGCACGAGCAGGTCGTAGGCCTTGCGGTCCCGGTACGGGCCGGACGCGCCGTAGCCCGAGACGGCGCAGGTGATGAGGGCCGGGTGGCGGGCGCGCAGCGGGCCGGCGGCGAAGCCGAGTCGGTCCACCGCGCCCGGGGCTAGGTTGTGGAGGAACACGTCGGCGCGCGCGACGAGCCGCGAGAGCGCATCCCGGCCTTCGGGCCGCTTCAGATCGAGCGTGAGCGACTGCTTCGAGCGGTTGAGCCACACGAAGTGGCTCGACAGCCCCTTCACGCGGCCGTCGTAGGCGCGCGCGAAGTCGCCTGTGCCGGGCCGCTCGATCTTGACGACGCGCGCGCCCCAGTCGGCCAGCAGCCTCGACGCGTAGGGCGCCGCCACCGCCTGCTCGATGGCGACGACGGTCACACCGAACAGAGGCAGCTTCGCCGTCCTGGTCGGTTCGGCGGTCTCCAGGGTCACCGGGTCACCGGTTAGCCCGTTCCTCCGTTCGCCCAAGCCCTCTTCGTCCATTCCGAACTCGAACCTCCGATGCTCCACTCACTGATCGTCAATAACTTCTCGGCATCTTCAACACGTGCTCCCCGATGTAGGCGAGGATCAGGTTGGTCGAGACCGGCGCCACCTGGTACAGGCGCGTCTCGCGGAACTTGCGCTCGATGTCGTAGTCCTCGGCGAAGCCGAAGCCGCCGAAGGTCTGGACGGCGACGTTGGCTGCCTCCCACGAGGCGTCGGCAGCGAGCAGCTTCGCCATGTTCGCCTCGGCGCCGCAGGGACGCCGTTCGTCGAACAGCGTCGCCGCGCGCACGCGCATGAGGTCGGCCGCCTCGACGTTCACGTGCGCCCGCGCGATCGGGAACTGCACACCCTGATTCTGGCCGATCGGCCGCCCGAAGACGACGCGTTGCCGCGCGTAGCGCGCGGCCCGGTCGACGAACCACCGGCCGTCGCCGACGCACTCGGCGGCGATCAGAATGCGCTCCGCGTTGAGACCGTCGATCAGATAGCGGAAGCCCTTGCCCTCCTCGCCGACGAGATTCCCGGCGGGCACATCGAGATCGTCGAAGAAGACCTCGGTCGTGGCGTGGTTCATCATCGTGCGGATCGGCCTAATCGTCAGCCCGTGCCCGACGGCGGCCTTCAGATCGACCAGCAGGACCGACAGGCCGTCGGTCCGCTTCTGCACCTCGTCGAGCGGCGTCGTCCGTGCGACGAGCAGCATCAGATCCGAGTGCTCGGCACGCGAGGTCCACACCTTCTGGCCGTTCACGACGTAGCCATCGCCCCGGCGCACGGCGACCGTCTTGAGCTGCGTGGTGTCACTCCCGGTCGTGGGCTCGGTGACGCCGAACGCCTGCAGGCGCAGCTCGCCGCTCGCGATCCGGGGCAGGTAGTGCCGCTTCTGCTCGGCCGAGCCGTGCCGCAGCAGCGTGCCCATGATGTACATCTGGGCGTGGCACGCGGCCGCGTTTCCGCCGGTCCGGTTGATCTCCTCGAGAATGATCGAGCCCTCCATCACCCCGAGCCCCGAGCCCCCGTACTCCTCGGGAATCAGCGCGGCCAGGTAGCCCGCGGTCGTGAGGGCGTTCACGAACTCGGTGGGGTAGGCGCGATCGGCGTCGAGCCGGCGCCAGTAGGCGTCGGGGAAGCGGCCGCACAGCTCGCGGACCGCCGCCCGCAGGTCGTCGTGCAGATGTGGATCGGTCACCGGTCCTCCGTGGCGAAGTCGTTCAACCGCGTACGGCTTTCAAGGTCGCCGGGTAGGCGGACGCGTCGATGGCCGCCTCAACGAGCGCGGGCTCGCCGGAGGTCATGGTTTCCGCGATGCGACGCTCCAGCTCAGCCGCGTCCGTCGCGAGCGCGCCGTGCAGGCCGAGGCTGCGCGCCAGCCCGGGCCACTCGATCCTGCCGAGCGCGACGCCGTCGGTACGGTGCCCCCGCCGCTCCTGCTTGATCCGGATGAGACTCAGCGATCGATCGCTGAAGACCACCACCGTGATCGGGAGGCGCTCGCGGCCGAGCGTCGCCAGCTCGCCCAGGCAGACGAGCAGGCCGCCGTCGCCGGTGAGCGCCACGACGCGGTGCGGGCGATCGAGCAGGGCCGCGCCGATGGCCGCCGGTAGCGCAAACCCCATCGTCGAGAGCCCATTCGAGATGAGCAGCTGTCGCGGCTCGCTGACAGGCCACAGCGCCATGATCGGGAACATGTGCGCGCCGGCGTCCACCGTGACGCGGGCGTCGTGGCCGACGGCGCGCGCGGCGGCCTCCACCGCGCGGTACGGCGCGAGACCGGCGGCGTCGACGCGGACCGCCTGGCGCTGGCCGTCCGCCTGTCGCCGGATCTCCGCGGCGCTCCAGGCCGTGTCGGCGGGCAGCCGCTCGTCGAGCGTGGCGAGCAGGTCGCAGAGGTCACCGACCGCCTGCGCCGCCACCGGCACGTGCCGGCCGTCGTTCGGCCACGGGCCGCAGGCGACGACCGGCTGCAGGTAGGTCCACGGCCGGGGCAGCAGCTCGACGGGGTCCAGGCCCACGGCGACGATGAGGTCGGCCGACCGCACGAACGGTTCCTCGAGCGCCGCGTGCGTGAAGACACCGGCGAACGAAGAGTGGCCGTCCGGCACGACGCCCTTGGCCTTGTAGGTGACGAGCGCGGGCATCCCGCGACGCTCGCAGAGCGCGCGCAGGCGCGCCGCCTCGGGTGCGGTCGCGACGCCCAGACCGGCGATGACGAGCGGTCGTCGCGCGCGGGCGAACAGCGCGGCGGGCAGGTCCGCGTCAGCGACGGTGATGCGCGCCGCCGCGGCCGGCCGGTCTCCGGGATCCCGTTCTGCCTCCCTGGACGCGATGTCGCTCGGACAGTCGAGATGCACGGGTCCGGGCGGCGCCGCGAGCGCCACGGTGACCGCTTCGGCCGCTGCGCGGCCGGCACCTCGCGCGTCGACGAGCATGCTCCGCTTGACCAGCGGCGAGAAGAACGCGGCGTGGTCGAAGTACTGGTGTTCGTAAGTGCCGCGGGCGGCCACGGGCAGGCCGTCGGTCACGACGATGAGGGGCACGCGGTCGAGCCGCGCGTGCGCGACGCCGTTGGCGAGTGACGCGACACCGGGGGCGAGCGTCGCCAGACAGACGCCAGGCGCGCGCGTGATCTCGGCCTGCGCGCAGGCCATCAGCGCGCCGGCAGTCTCGGTGTGCGAGAGCACGAATGGCACCTTCGCCTCGGCGGCGGCTTCCAGGAGATCCAGATTGCTGCCGCCGCCAGGCATCCCGAAGAGACCTCGCACGCCGGCGTCGAGGAAGCGGTGCACGATAAGGTCCGCGACCGTGTACATGGGCCTGGTGATCTTAGCGCACGTGGGCCGGCGTGCACGGAGTGTTGCAACAGTCTGTTTCTCCGCGCAGGTCGCCAGTGCCCCGCCGGCCCGAGTTTCCGTTCGCTTTCGCGGCGTTCCACGCCGGAACGGGCCTGCCTGGGTGTGTGCTGCACGACCCATTCCTCTGCGAGGGAGCCGAGGCCCGCCTGACCTTTGCCGCGCGGGCTCCCGGCTTCCCATGGGCGAAGGGAGAGTTCGCATGACAGGCCGATCGCCTCGACGACGCTCCGCTCGCAGCCGGCGCGTGACAACCTCGCGCCACGCCGGCCGGTCATGGCCCTGGCCGTCGTGGCGCTGGCGCCGCTCGGCTGGGGCGACAGCCCGGCGCCGCCCACCCCGTCGGCGGCCATCACGATCGAGGATCTGCTCAACATTCGCCAGGTCGGTGCGCCCGTCTGGTCGCCGGACGGACGCGCGATCGCGTTCACCTGGGGGTCGGCACGGAGCTGAACCTGTGGGCGGCCGGTACGGCCGCGTGATCGCCGACGCAACCCGGCGCGGCCGCGGTCCGGCAGGTTGCGCCGCTCGCGGGCCGCGCGGCCGCCGCGGTGTCGCCGGACTGGTCGGGCTAGAAGATCCGGGTGAGCCACGCCGACGGGACGGCGCCCGCGCGATTCCCGCCGAGAACTACGAGCACGGAGTGGAGGAGTTCCACGTCGGCGGCAACCAGGGGTTGTGACAAGATAAGTGATATCGGCGGCACCGAGGCGCCCGACGAGACGGCGCAGGGCGAGTGGCTCGCGCTGGTGACCAAGCCCGGGTTCTCGTATCTGATGGCCCACGTGAAGTACCTGCGCGACGGCGACTATCACGTCGAGCGGATCGAGGACGGCGCGCCGCAGGATGGCGTCAGCCTGACGATGCTGCGCGTCCGCCCGGTGCGGCCAGCCGCCGCCGCCGGCTCGCGTTGAGCGCGTGGTGCCCGCCTTCCGCCTTCGCGCGAAGCTACGGCGGACCGCCGAAGCCTTGGCGGAGGCGGTCAGGCGGGCCCGAGCAAGCCCAGCCTCGGCAAACGAGGAGACTCAGCCGTGCAGATCGACCTCAACTGCGACATGGGCGAGTCGTTCGGCGCCTACACGATTGGCCACGACGCCGAGGTGATGCCGTTCATCACCTCCGCGAACGTCGCCTGCGGCTTCCACGCCGGCGACCCCGGGGTCATGCGCGCGACGGTCCGCCTCGCGAAGGCGCACGGCGTCGCGGTCGGCGCCCACCCGGGGCTGCCCGACCTCGTCGGCTTCGGACGCCGCGAGCTCAGGATCGGCCCGCGCGAGCTGGAGGACGCTGTCGTCTACCAGGTGGGCGCGCTGGCCGCCATCGCCGCGTCGGAAGGTGTGCGCCTCCAGCACGTGAAGGCGCACGGCGCGCTCTACAACATGGCGGCGAAGGACGCCGCGCT
>Ga0326597_10003183_pt1 | contig 23889 bp, 25 predicted proteins | sample RVTome_12_FD_203789 | JGI IMG/M metagenome (GOLD analysis project Ga0326597, IMG submission 203789) | Soil microbial communities from uranium-contaminated site in the Upper Colorado River Basin, Wyoming, United States - RVT100D185 | ecosystem: Environmental > Terrestrial > Soil > Contaminated >... | reverse complement strand
GATGGCGTTTTTGTGGAACAGATCAATACCTTTCTGCCGGCCCCGATGGAGGCATACCAGACCACCGTCTTCAGAGCGGATGGGCTGGCCAGCGGCACGCATACGTTGACGATCGAAGTTGCAAGCGGTGGTTCCGAGCACGTGGTGGACGCCTTTGATGTCCGCCCATGAGGCGGGCCGATCTTCCCAGTCACCGACTACAGGCCACCCGGAACTCCGCGCCCGTCCGGGTCAGCCGTAAGTACCAACGCGTGCTAGCCAGGTTGCTCTAGAAGCGCCAGCCGAGCTTCACGCTGTAGGAATCGGCGTCGCCTGTCCGGTCAGCCTCGAGGTTGACGTTGAGCAGCGCGAAATTCATGCCGATGCCGACGAAGACCTTGGTGAGCGAGAACTCCTCCTTTTGCAGACCCGAGAAGTTCGGAGTGCTCTCGATCCAGACACGACCTACCCCCGCATAGGGGGTGAACAAGGCGAGGCCCTTGGAGATCGACAGGTCGATGCCGCGCGTCTCGAGCTCGAGCTGGTCGACGCCGCTCAGCTTGGTGAGGCTGCCGCGCACGGCGAGCGCGGGCGAGGCCACGCCGCCCTTCAGGATGGCGTAGCGCAGCTCGCCGCCCGTATACCGGATATTGCTGCCCGGGATCGAAGCGTACGTGAGTCCGATATCGAATCCGGCCGGCAGTCCCTTGTGCAGGCGCAGCGTCGGTACGTACAGGGTAGTGTCGGCATCGTCCGAGGTGGCGCGCTGCAGGATCGCCGCGTTCTCCATCTTCGTGGCCGTCACGCCCACGCCAATATCGAACCCGGTGATGCCGAGCGGCTCGGACGGAACCTGCGCGTGGTAACTGAGCGCCGCGCCCAGGTCCTCGGAGAGAAGGCGGAACTCACCCTGATTGATAACCTGCAGCTGGTCGATCTCCTGCGCCCATGCCGGCGACGCAGCGAGAAGTCCTGAGAGCAATGCAACCTTGAAATGGCGCACGATCGACTCCTTGTTGGCGGCGATAGAATGCCGTGTCATGGTATGTCCGGATGAGGCAGGCGCAACGTGAACAACCGCACACCGGTTGGAATTGTCGGCGCCGGCCCGGCGGGCCTTTTGCTCGCACACCTGCTGCGTCTCGACGGCGTCGAATCGATCGTCATCGAGACGCGCACCCGCGAGGAGATCGAGGCCACGATCCGCGCCGGCGTCCTCGAGCAGGGCACCGTCAACGTCCTGAACGAAACGGGCGTCGGCGAGCGCATGATGCGCGAAGGCGCCGTGCACCACGGCATCTACCTGCGCTTCGCCGGACGCACGCGCCGCATCGACCTCGCCGGGTTGACCGACGGGCGCTCGATCATGGTGTACGCGCAGCACGAGGTGATCAAGGACCTGGTCAAGGTGCGGCTCGAGGCCGGCGCGCCGATCGAGTTCGGCGTGAAGGACGTGACGCTGCAGGACCTCGACATCGACTCGCCCAAGGTGCGCTTTCGCAACGCCGCGGGCGAGCTGTGCGAGCTCGCCTGCGATTACGTGGCGGGCTGCGACGGCTTTCACGGCATCTCGCGCCCGGCGATGCCGTCGCGGCGCCGCAGCGAATTCACGCGCACCTACCCCTTCGGCTGGCTCGGCGTCCTGGTCGAGGCGCCGCCCTCGACCGACGAGCTGATCTACGCGCACCACGAGCGCGGCTTCGCCCTGGTCAGCACGCGCTCGCCGCAGGTCCAGCGCCTGTACCTGCAGTGCGACCCCGAGGACCGCATCGAGAACTGGCCCGACGAGCGCATCTGGGAGGAGCTGCGCGCGCGGCTCGCCACCGCCGACGGCTGGCAGCTCGAGGAAGGCCGCATCTTCCAGAAGGGCATCGTCGCCATGAGGAGCTTCGTCGTCGAGCCGATGCAGTACGGGCGTCTGTTCCTCGCCGGCGACGCCGCGCACATCGTGCCGCCGACGGGGGCCAAGGGCCTCAACCTCGCGGTGGCGGACGTGCGCGTGCTGGCGCGCGCGGTGACGGCGCACTACCGCGACCGCAGGAACGATCTGCTCGCGCAGTACTCGGCCACGGCGCTGCGCCGCGTGTGGCGCGCGGAGCACTTTTCCTGGTGGATGACCTCCATGCTGCACCGCTTTCACGACGACACGCCGTTCCACCACCGGCTGCAGCTCGCCGAGCTCGACTACGTGACGAGCTCCAAGGCCAAGGCGACGACGCTGGCGGAGAACTACGTGGGGCTGCCGCTCGACTGATGGCGCGCAGCTTCACGACCGAGCGCAAGATCCGCTTCTCGCACTGCGACCCGGCGGGCATCGTCTACTTCGTCAACTTCTTCGACATGGTGAGCGGGGCGGTCGAGGACTGGTTCGGCGAGGCGATCGGCTTCACTTTCAACGAGATGCACCTCGAGCGGCGGGTGGGCTTTCCCATCGTCAACACCGGCTGCGAGTTCTTCAAGCCCTGCCACCTCGGCGAGCGGCTGGTGCTGGAGCTGACGATCGCCAGGCTCGGCCGCAGCTCGATCGAGTTCGCCGTGGTCGGGCGGGTGGAGGGCGACGAGAAGTTCCGCGCCCGGCACAAGGTGGCGATGATGTCGCTCGAGACGCAGCGCGCGCTGCCGATCCCGCAGGATCTGCGCGAGAAAATGCAGCCCTTCGTGGTCTAACATCGGCTCATGCCGGTGCGCCAGGAGATCCGCGAAGGCCGCGTTCCCGTCAAGGTCTATACCGACCAGGTCGAGGATGGCGCGCGCCGCCAGCTCGTCAACATCTCGCAGCTGCCGATCGTGCACCACCACGTCGCGGCGATGCCCGACGTGCACCACGGCATCGGCGCCACCATCGGCTCGGTGATCCCGACGCTGCGCGCCATCATCCCGGCGGCGGTGGGCGTGGACGTGGGCTGCGGCATGATCGCCGCTCGCCTGTCGCTGACCGCCAGCGAGATCGACGAGGCGTCGCTGAAGAAGGTGTTCGCGCAGATTTCCCGCGACGTGCCCGTGGGCTTCGAGCAGCACGACGAGCGCGAGGCACGCTCGGATGCCGCGAAGCCCTTCAAGCGGCGGTTGCGCGCGATCCTCGACAAGCACCCCGGGGTCGAGAAGCGGGTGGGCAAGAACTCGAGCTGGGTGCGGCAACTGGGGACTTTGGGCGGCGGCAACCACTTCATCGAGGTGTGCCTCGACGAGTCGCAGCGCGTCTGGGTGATGCTGCACTCGGGCAGCCGCGGCATCGGCAACGCCATCGGCACGTACTTCATTGCGCTGGCGAAGAAGGACGCCGAGCGCCACCAGCTGCAGCTCCCCGACCGCGACCTGGCGTATTTCTCCGAGGGCGCGCAGCACTTCGACGACTACGTCGAGGCGGTGGGCTGGGCGCAGGACTACGCGCGCGCCAACCGCGCCGAGATGATGGACCTGGTGCTCGAGGCGCTGCGCCGCCACCTGCCCGCGTTCGAGGTGATGGCCGAGGCAGTGAACTGCCACCACAACTACGTGGCGCGCGAGACGCACTATGGCGAGGACGTGTGGGTGACGCGCAAGGGCGCGATCCGCGCGCGCGCGGGCGACCTCGGCATCATCCCGGGCAGCATGGGCACGCGAAGCTACATCGTGCGCGGCAAGGGGAGCATCGAGGCGCTGCAGTCCTGCGCGCACGGCGCCGGGCGGCGCATGAGCCGCACGCAGGCCGAGAAGCGCTACTCGATCGCGGACCTCGCCGCGCAGACCGCGGGCGTGGTGTGCCGCAAGGACAAGGGCGTGCTGGACGAAATCCCCGGCGCCTACAAGGACATCGACGAGGTGATGGCGAACCAAAGCGACCTGGTCGAAGTCCTACACACGCTCAAGCAGATTGTCTGCGTGAAAGGATGATCTCATGAAATTCCACACCCGGCGCCGATTCATCGGGGCCGCGGCCGCGCTGCCGTTCGCCGGCGCCGCCTTCGCCCAGGACCTCGCGCTCACCCCGGCCTGCGGCCCGCAGGCCGCGCTCACGCCGCGCCAGACCGAGGGTCCGTACTACACGCCGGATACGCCGCAGCGCGCTTCCCTGGTCGAACCCGGGTCAAAGGCCGGGCGCCTGACGCTGTCGGGACGCGTGGTTTCGCGATCCTGCCGTCCCGTGGCCCGCGCGCTGCTCGATTTCTGGCATTGCGACGACAGAGGCGAATACGACAACGTGGGCTTTCGCTACCGCGGCCACCTCTACGCCGACGCCGAGGGGCGCTTCCGCCTCGAAACCATCTTTCCTGCAATTTATCCCGGCCGCGCGCGCCATATCCACGTCAAGGTGCAGGCGCCGGGCCGGCGCATCCTCACCACGCAGCTGTACTTTCCGGGCGACGCGCGCGACGGGCTGTGGCGCCCGGAGCTGGTGGTCGCGATGGAGCGGCGCGCCGCGACACGGCTGGCCGCCTTCCAGTTCATCGTCGACGCCTGAAGGTGACATAATCGCGCCTTCCGCGATTCGCCAGACCCACAAAGCAATGACCTACGTCGTCACCGAAGACTGCATCAAGTGCAAGCACATGGACTGCATCGAGGTCTGCCCCGTGGACTGCTTCTACGAGGGCGAGAACATGGTCGTCATCCATCCCGATGAATGCATCGACTGCGGCGTGTGCGAGCCCGAGTGCCCGCCCAAGGCCATCCTGCCGGACTCCGACGCGCGGACCGAGCGCTGGCTGAAGATGAACACGGAGTTCTCGCTGAAGTGGCCCAACATCACGCGCAAGGGCACGCCGCCGCCCGACGCGGACGACTGGAAGGGCGTCCCCGACAAGTACGAGAAGTACTTCACCCCGAACCCCGGCAAGGGGGAGTAAACGCAGCCATGGGCTCCGTACGGTGGGCCATGGGCCCACCCTACAGCCGCCGCCGCAGCTCGGTCTTCAGCACCTTGCCGTAGTTGTTCTTGGGGAGGCTCCCGACGAAGCGGTAGTCGCGCGGCCGCTTGAAGCGCGCGATGTGCTCGAGGCAGAGCGCATCCAGCTCCTGCGGCGACACGTCCGCGCGTCGCACGACGAAGGCCACCACTTCCTCGCCCCACTCGGGGTGCGCGCGCCCCACCACCGAGCATTCGGCCACCGCGGGGTGGCGCAGCAGCACTTCCTCGATCTCCCGGGGGTAGATGTTCGAGCCGCCCGAGATGATCATGTCCTTGGAGCGGTCGCGGATCGTGAGGTAGCCCGCGCGATCGAGGCTGCCGAGGTCGCCCGTGTGCAGCCAGCCGCCGCGCAGCGTCTGCGCCGTGGCCTGCGGGTTCTGCCAGTAGCCCGCCATCACGCAGTCCGAGCGCGTGACGATCTCGCCGACCTCGCCCGCGGGCAGATCGCGGCCTTCGCCGTCCACCACGCGCACTTCGACGCCGGTGCGCGCGTAGCCGCAGGATTCCAGGTTGCGCCGCGCGGCGTGGTCGGCCTGCGGCAGCCCGGTGATGGTCATCGGGCTCTCGCCCTGGCCGAAGAGCTGGTACAGGCGCGGCCCGAAGAGCTCGATCGCGCGCTCGCAGTCGGCGACATACATCGGCGCGCCGCCATAGGTGAGGGTCTTCAAGTTGCGCAGGTCGGCGCCGCCCGTGGCGGGGCTCGCCATCAGGCGCACGACCATGGTCGGCGCGGCGAAGAATGAAACACCCGTGTGCGTGGCGATCAGCCGGAAGATCTCCTCGGGCTCGAAGCCGCCGCTTTCCGGGATGACGTTGAGCGCCCCCGCGGCGACGTGCGGCACGCCGTAGAGCCCCGAGCCGTGCGACATCGGCGCGGCGTGCAGGATCGAGTCGCCGGGGCCGAGCCGGTCGATGTCCGCGTAGTAGGCCTGCGTGGCGAAGAGGAGATTGCGGTGCGTGAGCATCGCGCCCTTCGGTACGCCGGTGGTGCCGCTCGTATAGAACAGCCAGGCGACGTCGCCGGGAGCGGCGTCGGCCGCCGGGATCGGCGCGGCCTCGCGCAGCCTGCCGAATTCTGCGGAAGCGACGGACATGCCGCCGGGCACCGCGGACTCGAGATCGGGCGTCACGAAGCAGAGCTTCGCGCCCGAGCTCTCCAGGATGTAGGCGAGCTCGCGGGCGTGCAGCTTGGCGTTCATCGGTACCGCGGCCAGGCCCGCGTGCCAGCAGGCGAACAGCACCTCGTAGTACTCGGGGCAGTTCTTCATGGCGAGCGCGACCCGCTCGCCGCTCGCCAGGCCGCGCCGGCGCAGCGCGCCGGCCAGGCGCGCGACCCGCTCGGAGAGCTCGCCATAGGTCGCCACGGTGCGCGTGCCGCGCGCCAGCGCCGGTGCCTGCGGCAGGCGGCGCGCGCTCGCGTGCAGCAATTGCGCGAGGTTCATGCGATGCCGAAGAACGCGCGCGCGTTGCGGGTGGTTGCCGCGGCGAGCGCCTCCGGCGCTTCGCCGCGCGCGCGCGCCACGGCGCGCAGGATGTGCGGCAGGTGCGCCGGCTCGTTGCGCCGCGCCTTCGGCCGCGGCTGCAGGTCGCGCGGCGTCAGGTAGGGCGAGTCGGTCTCGAGGAGCAGGCGATCGCCGGGAATGTCCTTCGCCAGCTCGACCAGGTGCCGGCCGCGGCGCTCGTCGCAGATCCAGCCGGTGATGCCGATGTAAAGACCCAGGTCGAGGTAGGCGCGCAGCTCGGCCGCCTCGCCGGTGAAGCAGTGCGCGACCGCCTTGCCCACGCGCAGGTTCCTCAGGATCTCGGCGCAGCGCGGGTGCGCATCGCGCGAGTGCAGAAAGAGCGGCTTGCCGAGCTCGGCGGCGAGCTCGAGCTGCGCGACGAACCATTTCTCCTGGCTCGGGTGCGGCGAGTAGTTGCGGTTGAAATCCAGGCCGCACTCGCCGATGGCCACGATCTGCGGATGCGCGGCGAGTTCGCGCAGCGCGGGAATCGTCGTGTCGTCGCATTCGCGCGCATGGTGCGGGTGCACGCCCGCGGTGGCGTACAGCCCGTGTACGGCGGCGAGCGCCGCGGCGCAGCGGCTTTCCTCCACCGAGGTGCCCGTGACGACGATCTGCGCGACGCCATGCTCGCGCGCGCGCGCGAGCACCGTGTCGAGGTCGTCGCGGAAGGACGCGTGCGTGAGATTCGCCCCGATGTCGACCAGCTCCATCGACGCGATTGTACGGTGGGCCTTCGGCCCACCAAGGGGTGGGCCACTGGCCCACCCTACGCCTGCACGGGTGCGCCCTCGCCGATCTGCTGCCGCGCCAGCTTGCCGACCTCGCGCAGCGCCTGCTCGGTGCGTTCCGTCCAGAGGTAGCCGACGCTGACGCGCATGCAGTTGCGGTAGCGCTGCGTGGCCGAGAACATCGGCCCGGGCGCGATCGAGATGCCGCGCTCGAGCAGCCTTTCGAACAGCGCGATCGAGTCGCAGGCCTTGGGCAGCTCCACCCACAGGATGAAGCCGCCGGTGGGCCGGGTCACCCGGGTGCCGCGCGGGAAGCTCTCGGCGATAACCCCGCGCGCGGCGTCCACCTGCTGCTCGCAGCGCCGGCGCAGCTGACGGAGCGAGCGTTCATAGCCGCCGGATTCGAGCAGCTCGGCGAGCGTCAGCTCGACTACCTCGGAATTGCCGCCGCTGGCGACAAACTTCAGGGTGCGGATGGCGTCGTGCCAGCGCCCCGGCTCGATGAAGCCGGCCTTCAGGCCCGGCGCCAGCGTCTTCGAGAAGGAGCTGCACAGCATCACGTTGCCGGTGCGGTCGAAGCACTTGGCGGCGCGGCGCGCCGCGGCGTCGAAGCTGAGCTCCGAGTAGATGTGGTCCTCGATCAGCGGCACGCTCTTCGCGGCCAGCATCTCCACCAGGCGCTTCTTGGCCGGGTCGGACATCGTCGCGCCCACCGGGTTGGAGACGTTGGGCATCACCAGGACCGCTTTCACGTCGTGCGCCGCGAGCGCCAACTCGAGCGCTTCGAGCGAGATGCCGCTGCGGGGATGCGTCGGGATTTCGAGCGCCTTGAGGCCGAGCGCCTGGAGGATCTGCAGGAAGCCGTAGTAGGTGGGCGATTCCAGCGCCACGGTGTCCCCGGGGCGCGTCACCGCGCGCAGGCACAGGTTCAGCGCCTCCATGCAGCCGTTGGTGATGACGAGGTTGCGGTGGTCGATGCGGCAGCCCCATTCCAGGGCGCGGCGCGCGATGGCGCGGCGCAGCGCCTCGCTGCCAGGCGGCAGGCCGTAGCGGCCGAGCGCGTAGCGGTCGCGCCGCGCCCGCGAGGACAGTACGCGCCGGATGCGCTCCAGGGGGAACAGGTCCCCGGTGGGACAGGCGGAGCCGAAGGACACCATCTTCGGGTCCTGCCCGGCGGTCATCATGACGTCGGCGAGCGCGTTCACCTCGACGGCGCGCGCGCGCCGCGGCGGCCTTGAGGGCGCAGGCTCCGCAACCGGGCGCGCCGCGCGTTTCACGTAATAGCCCGATTGCGGCCGCGCCTCGATGACGCCGGCGTCCTCGAGCCGCTGGTAGGCCTGCAGCACGGTCGCCACGCTCACGCCCTGCTGGCGCGAAAGGCGCCGCACCGAGGGCACGCGCTCGCCCGCGCGCAGCGTCCCGGCGCGTATCAACGTGTGGATCTGGTCGGCGACCTGGTGATAAAGCGGTGCGGTGTCGAGCATGGCGGCATCCTCGCAAACGCGGCGCTGGGTGCACAGGCACAGTTGCCGGCCGGTGCGACCGGCACAATTTTCTCATCTCGCAACTGTTATGGGCACAGTGTATGCCATGTGCATCTGTGCTGGAAGGCGCCCGGCCCTTAGGCTGCGCCCCATGATCCTCAACCTGGAATCGAACGGCACCGTGAGCATGGCGAGGGCGCGCGGCATGACCGTAGAGGTGCTCGACGGACATATCTGGGTCACCCAGACGGGGCGCCGCGAAGACCTGATCCTGGCGCGCGGCGCGCGCTACAGCGTCGAGGGCGACGGCGTGGTCCTCGTCGGACTGGAAAAGCGCGCGCGGCTCGACCTGCGCGCCGAAGCAAGGCCCCCGCTCTGGCGCCGGCTGCTGCGCGCGTGGAAGGACGCTGCGCAGGCGCGCGCCGCGGCGCGCGAGCTCGAGGCACTTTCCGAGCACCGCCTGCGGGATCTCGGCATCAGCCGCGACCAGATCAGGCGGCTGGTGTAACCGCGTACGGTGGGCCCTTGGCCCACCAACTGGTGGGCCGCTGGCCCACCCTACATCTTCTTCAATCTGTAGAGCAGCTCCAGCGCCTCGCGCGGCGAAAGCTCGTCGGGATTGACCTGCGCCAGCGCGTCGCGCAGCGCATCGACCGCGGGCTCCGGCTCCTCGGCGGCCGGCCGCGCGAACAGGTCCGCCTGCGCCCCGCCCGCGCGGCTCGCATCTTCGAGGCTCTGCAGAATGCGCCGCGCGCGCTGGATCACCGCCTTCGGTACGCCGGCGAGCTGCGCCACCTGCAAGCCGTAGCTCTGCGAGGCGGGGCCTTCCTCGACCGCGTGCAGGAACACGATCGTGTCCTTGTGCTCGACGGCGTCGAGGTGCACGTTCGCTGCCTCCTTGTATTCGAGGGCGATGCGCGTCATCTCGAAGTAATGCGTGGCGAAGAGCGTCAGCGCCTTGTTTCTTTCCAGCAGCTGGCGCGCGATCGCCCAGGCGAGCGCCAGGCCGTCGAAGGTCGAGGTGCCGCGGCCGACCTCGTCCATCAGCACCAGGCTCTGCGCAGTGGCGTTGTGCAGGATGTTGGCGCTCTCGGTCATCTCCACCATGAAGGTCGAGCGCCCGCCCGCGAGGTCGTCGGCGGCGCCGATGCGCGTGAAGACCTGGTCGAGCGGCCCGAGGCGCGCCGCCTTCGCCGGCACGAAGCTGCCCGTGTGCGCCATGAGCGCAATCAGCGCCACCTGGCGCATGTAGGTGGACTTGCCGCCCATGTTCGGGCCGGTGACGAGCAGCAGTTGGCGCGACGGCGACAGGCGCGCGTCATTGGCGATGAAGCGCTCAACCTGGCCTTCCACCACCGGGTGGCGCCCGCCCTCGATCTCGATGCGCACGTCCGCCACGAACTGCGGCCGGCAGTAGCCGCGCTCGAGCGCCACCGCGGCGAAGGCGGCGAGCACGTCGAGTTGGGCGAGGGCGCGCGCAATGCGCTGCAACGCCACCAGGTGCGCTGCCAGTTTTTCCAGCAGCTCGTCGTACAAGGACTTCTCCAGCGCCAGCGCCCGGTCGCGTGCCGAGAGCGCCTTGTCCTCGAAGGCCTTCAGCTCGGGCGTGATGTAGCGCTCGGCGTTCTTCAGCGTCTGCCGGCGGCGGTAGTCGTCGGGAACCTTTTCAGCGTGCGAGTTGGTCACCTCGATGTAATAGCCGTGCACGTGGTTGTAGGCCACGCGCAGGTTGGGGATGCCGGTGCGCGCGCGCTCGCGCGCTTCCAGCTCGACGAGGAACTGGCCGGCGCCCGATTGCAGGCGGCGCAGCTCGTCGAGATCGGCGCTGTAGCCTTCGGCGATGACGCCGCCGTCGCGCACCTGCGCGACGGGCTCGGGCGCGATCGCGCGGCGCAGCAGCTCGAGGCAATCCTCAGGCGCGTGCAATTGTTCGTGCAATGACTTCAGCAACCCGTCGGCAGCCGGTATCGCTCTGCGCAGCTCGGGCAGCAGTGCGAGCGTGTCCCGCAGGCCGGCGAGCTCGCGCGGCCGCGCGCTCTTCAGCGCGACGCGCGCCGTGATGCGCTCCACGTCCGCGCAGCGGCGCAGTTGGCCGTGGAGAGGGGCGCTGGCGCCGAGGAGCGCCTCGACCGCGGCATGGCGCGCGCCGAGCGTGGCCTGGTCGCGCAGCGAATGGTGCAGCCAGTGGCGCAGCAGGCGGCTGCCCATGCCGCAGGCGCAGCGGTCGAGCACCGAGAAGAGCGTGGGCGCAGGCTCGCCGCGCAGCGTCTCGGTGAGCTCGAGGTTGCGCCGCGTGGCGGCGTCGAGGCGCAGGTAGTCGGCCGCCCGCTCCGCGCGCACGGCATTCACGTGCGCAAGCGCCTTGCCCTGCGTCTTGCTCGCATACTCGAGCAGCGCGCCGCAGGCGCCGATGGCGAGGCTCAGGTCCTCGATGCCGTAGCCCGCGAGCGAAGACGCCCCCAGCTGCTCGAGAAGCCGGCGCTTCGCGGACTCGGGGTCGAACTGCCACTCCTGCAGCCGCGTCACGAAGAACCCCGGCAGTTCGATGCCGTCCGCGGCGAGCACTTCCGCCGGCGCGATGCGCCGCAGCTCGTTGGCGAGCGCCTGCGGCGCGACCTCGGCGACGCGCAGCTCGCCGCTGGCGAGCGACAGCCACGCGAGGCCCACCGTCGCCTTGTCCGCGGCGAGCGACAGCAGCACGTTGTCGGCCTTGTCCTCGAGGAGCTCGGCGTCGGTGAGGGTGCCAGGGGTGACGATGCGCGTCACCTGGCGCTCGACGGGGCCTTTCGCCGTGGCGACGTCGCCGACCTGCTCGCAGATCGCCACCGACTCGCCGAGCTTCACCAGCTTCGCCAGGTACTGCTCGACCGAGTGGGCGGGGACGCCCGCCATCGTCACCGGGGCGCCCGCCGACTGGCCGCGCGCGGTGAGCGTCAGGTCCAGGAGGCGCGCGGCGCGCTCCGCGTCGCCGTAGAACAGCTCGTAGAAATCGCCCATCCGGTAGAAGAGCAGGATGTCCGGATGCGCCGCCTTGATGCGCAGGTACTGCTGCATCATGGGCGTGTGGTCTAAATGCCTGTCGTTCAACGCGTTTCTCGTGCACCTATTGGCCGCATATGAGCGGCGCAGCTTCGGAGCAAGCGGTGCTCGCGCTTGCGAGCCTCATTCTAGTGTCAGGCGCCTTGCACGGGCGTTTCAAAGAAAAAGCATTCGGGTAGGAATGCTGGCGCGATGTACTCGGTATCCTTTGCGGAGACGCCGCAGGCCCGAAAATGGTCCAGCCAGGTTCGGACGGTCGCTACTATCTTCTCAATTTCCTTTCTCGCGGCTTCACCAGTCAGACCAAACCGCTCGCACTGGGAGAGCAGGTTGTAAATGCTCGCCGTCCGGCCGTAGGTACCGATCGTCATCGCCAGGTCGCGGCGTTCGAGGCTCACCACGGGCGTGGGTACGAGGTCGTACGCGGGGGTAAGGCGCCAGCCGCGCGCAGTGCGGCGCGCGGCGTGGTTGCGAGGATGGTCGTCGTTATTGGTGACGACTGCATTGAAGACGATGCGCCGGAATAGCTCGACGCGATCCTTGTCGGGCTGTTCCGACCAGCGCCGAAGCTGGTCGGCGAGCAGGGGATAGGACCAGCGCTCCCGATCCAGGTAGTCCTCGTCGCAGTCGAGCATGGTGAGCCCGCTGACGAGCCCGAAACGCAGATAGCCGCCCTCGGTGGGCTCGCGATCGAAACGCTCGACCATGAGGACGTCGCGCCCGCCGATTGCCTCGAGGCGCGAGTTGCAGGCGTCGATGCCGCAGCGGCGGGCAAGCTCGATCGTGGCGTATTCAATCCGCTGCAGGTTGCAGCGGTCGGCTTTCTCGGGGAACTTGCCGATCCACAGCCGGTTGCCATCCTCGATGGTGGCTTTCGGCCGCGCGCCGCCCATTGACGTGCCCGGCTCGAGCTGCTCGAGAATCTGCCCGGGCACTCGTTTTCCTTCTTCGATGGCTTGCGCAGCCGCGACAAGCTCCGCCAGTTGATGCGTGCGGTTGTATCGGCGCTTCGCCATGGAAGGCTCCACCGTGGTCCCGAAGCTTAGATAACCGGCGCCATCCTGCGGTCCGCTCAACAGGTAATCGATTTCCTCCAGGTCGTCAGGGCCGCGTTGCAGCTTGTGCTCGATGACGCGCCGTCCCCAGGCGTCGGGTCCTGCGTCCCGCACGGCGCCGGGAATGCCCTTCAGCTTGGTGAACTCGTAGACCCTGTCGCCAAGCGGGAGCTGGAAAGGATCGAACTCGATCGCATCCTTGCGCTCCAGGTAGCGGTCGCCGTATCGGAAACGGCCGACGAACGTTCCGTCGCGCAGCTTTTCGACCTTGAGGAGCGCCGCCGGCACGGTGATCAGCGTGCCGCGCAGTTGCACGTAAACGTAAGCCTGGCGCTCAGAAGTCATATTCGTTCTTCGACTTGTGCGATTTGCGAACGCGCGCCGGCCGGCGCGACGCCTCGAGCGTCTTGCCATGGATGTCGGCGTCGGGGTGAGCGACGCCCTCCAGAGTCTTGTCGAGGCCGAGCGCCCACAGGACGGTGACGTAGGCCCCGAGCGCGATGCCGGGCTTGCCGAGCTCCAGCGCGTTGAGCGTATTGCGATTGATGCCCGCCTTGACCGCGAGCTCCGCGATCGACATTCCGCGGCGGGTTCTGGCCAGGCGTACTCGGTAGCCAAGCTCCCTGGCACGCTCAGCAGCTTGGGTGGGGAGGATCTTAGTGTTGCCCATAATTGTAGGCATTAATGGCCATAGTGCCTAATATATTAGGCTACCGTCAAGCGCACCGCGAGCTTGTTTTCGACGGCCTAGACGGGCAGCGGGATGAACTCCTCGCGGTCGAGGTCGGGCAGCTTCAAGCGCCCCGCGCGCCAGTCGGCCTTCGCCTGCCCGATGCGCTCCTTCGAGGACGAGACGAAGTTCCACTCGATGTAGCGCTCGCCTACCGGTTCGCCGCCGAGCAGCATGAGCTGGGCGGGCGTTCGCGCTGCAAGCACCGCCGGCCCGCCTTTTCCGAACACGAGCAGCTGCCCTGCCTTGAAGCGCTGCCCACCGACCTCGACTTCGCCTTCGATCACGTAGGCCGCGCGCTCGGACGCGTCGTTCGGCAGTTGCTCGCGCGCGCCTGCGCCGAGCGTGCTGTGGACGTAAAACAGCGGCGAATGCGTTTGCACCGGGGAGCGCGCACCGTAGGCTTCACCGGCGATCAACCGGCGCCCGACGCCCTTCTCCCCCGACTGCGGGAGCTCCGCACTGTCATGGTGGAAGAACGCCGGCTCGGTTTCCTCGTCCTCCCCCGGCAGCGCCACCCACGCCTGCAGGCCGTCCATGCGGCCGCCTTCGCGCCTGGCGCGCTCGAAGCGCTCCGAGTGCGTGATGCCGCGGCCCGCGGTCATCCAGTTGACCTCGCCGGGACGGATCGCTTGCTCCGAGCCGACGCTGTCGCGGTGCATGATCTCGCCCTCGAAGAGGTAGGTGAGGGTCGACAGGCCGATATGCGGGTGCGGACGGACGTCGACCGAGCGCGGCATCCCGGGCGCGAACTCGGCCGGTCCCATGCGATCGAGGAAGATGAACGGGCCGATCATGCGCCGGCCGGCGAAGGGCAGCAGCCGCCCGACCTCGAAGCCGCCCAGGTCGCGGCGGCGCGGCTCGATGACGAGTTCGATCACCCACCCAGTTTACTGCGGCCCCCAGCTGTACTGCAGCCCCGTAAAGAGCAGCGTATCGCTCTTTTGCACGCCGAGCGGCGGATTGCTCTGGTAGCGCGCCGAGAGGTTCACCGTCAGGTTCCAGCGATCGACGAGCGGCATCAGCAGCCCCGCGTCGAACAGCACGCGGTACTCGCCCGAGTCGGTCAGGTTCGGGAACAGCGTCAGGCGCTGCCGGAAGCTCGCGCTGTCCGAGAACTTGTGCGTCGTCTCTTCGCCGATCAGCCCCTCGTCGAACGAGCGCTTCGGCCCCGAGTACAGCTCTTCGCGGTTGTGAGAGTAGCCGGCGAAGACGTCGAAGGTGAAGCTCTCCGTCCTGCGCAGGTGCAGGCCCGCGCCGAGCGAAGGCGAATGCCGCCACTTCAGGTCCTCGAGCTTGTTCTTTTCCGTGTCGAAGCCGACGAAGACAAAGGCGGGGTCGGACATGTCGCGGTCATAGCGCGTGCCGGCGCGGAACCGGCTCGCGGAGAGCTCGCTCACGCCGTCGGTCTCGCGGCGGCCGTAGAGGCTTTGCACGAAGCCGACCAGCTTGTCGGCTTCGCTCTGGCGCACAGTGTCGGCGTTCAACCCGGCGTTGACGCTTTCGTTGTTGCCGCTCGCCGCGCTGACGTTCACGCCGAGCGAGCCGCGCCACACGCCGTCCGGCTCGGTCGCGGTCTGCGCGGCCGCGCCCGCCGAGAGTCCGAGACAGAGAAGTATCGCCGCGGGCTTTCGCATCAGCTAGGGCTGACCCCCCTGGTCGACGAAGGTTCCGCGTCATAGCGGAACGCGGGCTTGTGCGCACGGGCGCGCCGGGTGTAACACCTCGGCCGTGAGTGAAATCATCCGCACCCGCATCCCGGCACGGCTCGACCAGCTCCCCTGGAGCCGCTTCCACTGGCTCGTAGTGCTCGCGCTCGGCGTCACCTGGATTCTCGACGGGCTCGAGGTCACGTTCAAGGGCGCCGTGAGCGGCGTGCTGCAGCTGCCCGAGACGATGGGCTTCAGCGCCGCCGAGATCGGCCTGCTCGGCTCGGGCTATCTGACGGGCGCGGTGCTCGGCGCGCTGGTGTTCGGGCGACTGACAGACCGCTACGGCAGGAAGCGGCTGTTCTTCATCACGCTCGGCGTATACCTCGCCGGCGTCGGCCTGAGCGCGTTTTCCTGGGATTTCTGGAGCTTCGTCGCCTTCCGCTTCATCACCGGCTGCGGTATCGGCGGCGAGTATGCGGCGATCAACTCCGCCATCGACGAGCTGATACCGGCGCGCCACCGCGGCCGCGTCGGCCTCGCGATCAACGGCAGTTTCTGGCTCGGCGCCGCGCTCGGCTCGGGCGCCACCGTGTGGCTCCTCGACCCGGTGCGCTTCGCGCCCGATCTCGGCTGGCGCCTGGGCTTCGGCATCGGCGCGGGGCTCGGCCTCCTGATCCTGTTTTTCCGCCGCTTCATTCCGGAGAGCCCGCGCTGGCTGCTCACGCACGGGCGCGCGGCAGAAGCCGAGCGCATCATGGCGGACATCGAGCGCTCGATCGGCGGGCCGCCGCCGCCCGCGGACGTCGAGATCGTGCTGCGCCCGCGGCGCAGTTTCGGCCTCGCGCACGTCGCGCACGTCATGTTCATGCACTACCGCTCGCGTTCCGCGCTGTGCCTGATGCTCATGATGTCGCAGGCCTTTCTCTACAACGCGATCTTCTTCACCTACGCCCTCGTGCTGACGCGCTTCTACGCCGTGCCGGCCGGGGAGACGGGCCTGTACCTGCTGCCCTTCGCCATCGGCAATTTCCTCGGCCCGGTGGTGCTCGGGCGCTGGTTCGACACCTTCGGCCGCCGGCCCATGATCGCTCTTACCTACGGCACGTCGGCGACGCTGCTCGCGCTCACCGGGTGGCTGTTCACGCAGGACCTGCTCTCCGCGGCGGGGCAGACCGCGATGTGGAGCGTGATCTTCTTCTTCGCGTCGGCCGCCGCGAGCTCGGCCTACCTGACGGTGAGCGAGGTGTTTCCGCTCGAGATCCGCGCGCTCGCCATCGCCATCTTCTTCGCGGCGGGCACAGGCACCGGCGGGATCCTCGCGCCGTGGCTCTTCGGCACGCTCATCGGCAGCGGTTCGCGCGACGCCGTGTTCGCCGGCTATCTGCTCGGCGCGGTGCTGATGCTGCTCGCGGTGGGGGCCGTGCTCGCCTACGGCGTGCGCGCGGAGCGCAAGTCGCTGGAGGAGGTGGCGCCGCCGCTCACCACGGCCACGGACCTTGCCCGGCCTCCTGTAAGCCACCGGTAACCCGCCCGTAAGCCATCCTCATCCCGGGCTAGCCCATGCTGGGGACCCAGGACAACAACCAGGCGGGGGGTGGCCGTGGAGCGGGGAATCCTGTTGGTACTGGCGCTGGCGATGCTCGGGGGCTGCGCCACGCAGTTCGAGACGCGAACCGCGTCCCAGCCGCCGACGCTGCGCTTCCAGGGGGGGTCGATCGCGCCCGAAACCGAGGACGCGCTCATGGCGCCCGCCGATCTGCGACCGGGGGACATCATCCTCACCTCCGAAGCGACCCTCAGGTCGGCGGGCATCCGGCTGATGACCTTCGCGCCGGTGAGCCACGCCGCTGTGTACGTCGGCAACGGGCAGGTGGTGGAAGCGATCGGCTCTGGGGTGCGCGTGCGGACCCTGCGCAAGCTGCTGGAGGAGGAATCCATCGCGCTCGCGCTGCGCTATCCGGAGCTGACCGACCTGCAGGCGAAGAGCGTACGTACGGTGGCGCTGGAAAAAGTGGGCCGTAATTTCAACTACGTGGGTATGGCGATGTACGTGCCGTTTACGATCAACCGCCGGCTGTGCGAACTGCCGATGATGCCGGCCACCGCACGTAACTGGTGCCTGCGGGGAATCGGCGGCGTGCACCACCTCGTTACCAGCAAGCGCGCCCTGTTCTGCTCGCAGCTGGTGCTGCAGAGCTATCGGCAGGCCGGCGTGCCGATCACCGATGCGGACCCGCGCCTCATCAGCCCGGCCGACATCCTGCACATGCGCGAAGGCGACGTGCCCTCGTTCAGGGTCAAGCGGCCGCTGCACTTCGTCGGCCACCTCAAGTACGAGGTCGCGGCGGCCGTGCCGCTGGGGCACTAGCCGCGCAGGGCGTCGAGCAGTTGCGGCAGCACTTTCGGCGCGGCCGCGGCGATGTCGCCCCTATCGAGGAATCCCGCCTTGCCGTCGAGGTCGCTCACCAGGCCGCCCGCCTCCTGGACGAGCAGCGCCCCCGCCGCCATGTCCCAGCGCGACAGCCCCATCTCCCAGAAGGCATCGAGGCGGCCCGCGGCGACGTAGGCGAGATCGAGGGCCGCGGCGCCGGCGCGGCGCACGCCGGCGCAGGCGCCCATCAGCGCGCGCAGCTGGCGCATGTAGAGATCGATGCGATCGAGCTCCTTGAAGGGAAAGCCGGTGCCGACCAGCGCGTCCGCCAGTTGCGCGCATTTCGAGGCGCGCATGCGCCGGTCGTCGAGGAAGGCGCCGCGCCCGCGCGAGGCGGTGAACAGCTCGTTCTTCGCCGGATCGTAGACCACGGCCTGCGTCAGCACGCCCTTGTGCTCCAGCGCGATCGACACGCAGTACTGCGGAAAGCCGTGGATGTAGTTGGTGGTGCCGTCGAGCGGGTCGATGACCCAGCGGAACTCCGGCAGCGCGCCGGCGCTCGTGCCCGACTCTTCGGCGAGAAACCCGTGCTCGGGGTAGGCGCGGCGAATGACGTCGATGATCGCCTGCTCGGCGGCCTTGTCCACCTGGGTGACGAAATCGTTGCGGTTCTTGGCGCGCACTTCGAGCCCGCCTTCCAGCGCGGCGCGGTTGATGAGCGAGCCGGCGCGGCGCGCGGCTTTCACCGCGATGTTGAGCATCGGATGCATGTCCTATTCTAGACTGCGCGCATGTCCGCCCCGCGCATCGTGCTGTGCCGGCCCAGCCATCCAGGCAACATCGGCGCGGCCGCGCGCGCGATGAAGACGATGGGGCTCGCCGACCTGCGGATAGTCGCGCCGCAGCGCCCGCCGGCGCCCGAGGACACGTGGATGGCGACGCACGGCGCGGACGTGCTGGCGGCGGCGCGCACGCACGGCACGCTCGCCGAGGCGATCGCCGACTGCGCGGCGGCCTTCGCGCTGTCGGCGCGCCCGCGCGAGTGGTCGCCGCAGGTGCTCGACGCGCGCGCGGCGGCCGTGCGCGCCGCGGGATTCGACGCACCGGTGGCGTTCGTGTTCGGCAACGAGGCGGCGGGGCTGACCAACGAGGAGCTGCTCGCGTGCCAGTTCCTGGTGCACATCCCCGCGGATCCCGAGAGCAGCTCCCTCAATCTGGCGCAGGCCGTGCAGGTCGTGTGCTACGAGCTGCGCATGGCGCGGGGCGCGGCGGTGCCCTCGATGCGCGCGGAAAAGCCGGCGACGGTGGCCGACCTTGAAGGCCTGTACGGGCATCTCGAGGAGGCGGCGCTCGCTTCGGGCTTCATGGCTCCGGGCTCGAAGCTGCGCGAGCGCTGGCGGCGCCTGTTCTCGCGGGTGCCGGCGCTCGAGCGCGAGGAGGTCAACATCCTGCGGGGGCTGCTCAATTCCTTGCTGAAGAAATAGTTGATGCTTTTACTCGGATACCCTAGAGTTCCTGCATGTTCAAACATCTACGTGAAGACATCGCGAGCATCTTCGCCCGCGACCCGGCGGCGCGCACGACCTTCGAGGTGCTCACCTGCTACCCGGGGCTGCATGCCATTTACATCCACAAGCTGGCGCGCTGGTTCTGGACGCACGGCCTGCGCTGGTTCGGCCGGTTCACCTCGCACGTCGGGCGCTGGGCAACGGGCATCGAGATCCACCCTGGGGCGATCATCGGTCAGCGCGTGTTCATCGACCACGGCATGGGAGTGGTGATCGGCGAAACCGCCGAAGTGGGCGACGATTGCACGATCTATCAGGGTGTGACGCTCGGCGGCACCTCGCTGTACCGCGGTGCCAAGCGCCATCCGACCCTGGGCGCGGGCGTGGTGGTGGGGGCGGGCGCCAAGGTCCTGGGGGGATTTCCCGTCGGCGCGGGCGCGAAGATCGGCTCCAATGCCGTGGTGGTGAAAGAAGTGCCGGCCGGAGCGACGGTCGTGGGCATCCCGGGCCGCGTCATCGAGGAGGCCCCGGCACAGAAAGCGCCGCGTTTTGCCGCATACGCCGTGGAGCAGGGCCAGGACGATCCCTACGCGCAGGAGATTCAGAAGCTGGCCGAGCACTCCGCCGAGCTGGAGCGGGCGCTGGCGAAGCTCAAGGAGAAGCTCGCGGATCTAGAAAAAGACGAGCGAAGAGAGCAACTTAGATCAGTAAAGTGAGTTGTTGACTGAATCTGTCGGGAATGGCTATACTTGAGTGTATTAATCAAGTATTCGAGGCAGCCATGAGACTCACGACCAAAGGCAGGTTTGCGGTGACCGCGATGGTGGATCTCGCCATGCGCCAGTCGCGCGGCCCGGTGACGCTGGCGGCGATCAGCGAGCGCCAGCACATTTCGCTGTCCTACCTCGAGCAGCTGTTCGGCAAGCTGCGCCGCCGCAAGCTGGTCTCCAGCGTGCGCGGCCCGGGCGGCGGCTATAACCTCGCGCAGCCGGCAGCCAACGTGTCGGTCGCCGACATCGTCACCGCGGTGGACGAGCCGCTGGATGCCACGCAGTGCGGCGGCAAGGAGAACTGCGCCGACGACAAGCGCTGCATGACGCACGATCTCTGGGCGACGCTCAACACCAAGATGCACGAGTACCTGTCTTCGGTGAGCCTCGCCGACCTGGTCGAGCACCAGAGCGGCAAGCACGTGGCGGTGCTGCACGACCGCCGTACGCAGGACAGCAAGGAACAGGTGGCCGCGTGAAGCTGCCGATCTACCTCGACTATTCCGCGACCACGCCGGTGGACCCGCGCGTGGCGCAGAAGATGATCCCGTTCCTCACCGAGAGCTTCGGCAACCCGGCGAGCCGCTCGCACGCTTTCGGCTGGAAGGCGGAAGAGGCGGTGGAAGAGGCGCGCGGCCACGTCGCGGCGCTGATCGGCGCCGACCCGAAGGAGATCGTCTGGACCTCCGGCGCCACCGAGGGCAACAACCTCGCCATCAAGGGCGCGGCGCAGTTCTACAAGACCAAGGGCAAGCACCTCATTACGCAGAAGACCGAGCACAAGGCGACGCTCGACACGATGCGCGAGCTCGAGCGCCAGGGCTTCGAGTGCACTACCCTGGAGGTCGAGGAGAACGGCCTCGTGAGCCTTCAGAAGTTCGAAGCGGCGCTGCGGCCGGACACGATCCTGGCGTCGATCATGATGGTGAACAACGAGATCGGCGTCATCCAGCCGATCGCCGAGATCGGCGAGATCTGCCGCGCGCGCGGCGTCATCTTCCACTGCGATGCGGTGCAGGCCGCGGGCAAGCTCCCCATCGACCTGGCGGCGCTGAAGGTGGACCTGCTGACGCTCACCGCGCACAAGATGTACGGCCCCAAGGGCGTCGGCGCGCTCTACGTGCGCAGGAAGCCGCGCGTGCGCATCGAGCCGCAGATCCACGGCGGCGGGCACGAGCGGGGCTTCCGCTCCGGCACGCTCGCCACGCATCAGATCGTCGGCTTCGGCGAGGCGGCGCGCATCGCCAGGCTGGAGATGGGCACCGACAACGAGCGCATCCGGCTGCTCCGCGACCGGCTGTGGCGCGGCCTCTCGTCGATGGAGGCCGTGGTGCTGAACGGAGACATGGAACGGCGCATTCCCGGCAATCTCAACGTCAGCTTCAACTACGTCGAGGGCGAATCGCTGATCATGGCGATCAAGGACATCGCCGTGTCCTCGGGCTCGGCCTGCACCTCGGCCTCGCTCGAGCCCTCGTACGTGCTGCGCGCGCTGGGGCGCACGGACGAGCTCGCGCATTCGTCGATCCGCTTCACGCTCGGCAAGTTCACCACCGAGGAGGAGATCGATTACGCGGTGAACCTTGTGAAGACCAAGGTTTCCAAGCTGAGGGAGCTGTCGCCGCTGTGGGAGATGTACAAGGAAGGCGTCGACTTGAACACGGTCCAATGGGCCGCACATTGACAGTTGGTGGGCCGCCGGCCCACCGTACGATGTAGGGTGGGCCGACGGCCCACCAGGAGAAACGACATGGCATACAGCGACAAAGTCATCGATCACTACGAGAACCCGAGGAACGTGGGCTCGTTCGACAAGGCGGACGACGCGGTGGGCACCGGCATGGTCGGGGCGCCCGCCTGCGGCGACGTCATGAAGCTGCAGATCCGCGTCGGCAAGGACGGCGTCATCGAGGACGCGCGCTTCAAGACCTACGGCTGCGGCTCGGCGATCGCCTCGTCCTCCCTGGTCACGGAGTGGGTGAAGGGCAAGCGCCTGGACGAGGCCGCGGGCATCAAGAACACGCAGATCGCCGAGGAGCTGTCGCTGCCGCCGGTGAAGATCCACTGCTCGATCCTCGCCGAGGACGCGATCAAGGCTGCGGTGGCCGATTACCGCAGGAAGCACGGCCTGGAAACGGCCGAGCAGGACAAGGAGAAGGTGGCCTGACATGGCGGTGACGCTGACCGAAAAAGCCGCGACGCACGTGCAGAACCACTTCGCCAAGCGCGGCAAGGGTGTCGCGCTGCGCGTCGGCGTGCGCACCTCGGGCTGCTCGGGCATGGCCTACAAGCTCGAATTCGCGGACGCCGTCAACCCGGACGATCACCAGTTCGAGAGCCATGGCGTCAAGGTGGTGGTGGACCCGAAGAGCCTGCCGTTCCTGGAAGGCACGAAGCTCGACTACACTCGCGAGGGCCTGAACGAGGGGTTCAAGTTCCTCAACCCCAACGTCAAGGACGAGTGCGGGTGCGGCGAGTCCTTTAACGTCTGAAAGACCATTTCGCGCTCTTCGGGCTGGCGCCGGCGTTCGCCGTCGACGCCGCGGCGCTGGAAAGCGCGTACCGCGACATCCAGTCGCGCATCCACCCGGACCGCCACGCCCATGCCGGTGACGCCGAGCGCCGCGCCTCCATGCAGTGGACCACGCGCGTGAACGAGGCCTACCGCACCCTGAAGAGCCCGGTGCAGCGGGCGAAATACCTGCTCGAGCTGAACGGCGTCGACGTCGCGCTCGAGACCAACACGCAGATGCCGGCCGAGTTCCTGACGCGGCAGCTCGAGCTGCGCGAGGCGCTCGCCGAGGCAAAGGGGGCGGGCGCGCTGGATCGGTTGCATGACGAAGTCCGGCAGGAAACGCGCACGCTCGAGTACGGGCTCGCCGACCTGATCGACGCGCGGCGCGACTTCGCCGCGGCGGCCGGGCAGGTGAGAAAGCTCATGTTCCTGCACAAGCTGGCCGAGGAGATCGAGCGGGCCTACGAGGAGATCGAATAGTGGCGCTGCTGCAGATCGCCGAACCGGGACAGTCGCCGGCGCCGCACCAGCGCCGCGTTGCCGTCGGTATCGACCTCGGCACCACCAATTCCCTGGTGGCCACCGTGAGGAGCGGCGTGCCGGTCGTGCTCGCGGACGGGCAAGGGCGACCGCTGCTGCCCTCGGTGGTGCGCTACCTCAAGGACGGCCGCGTCGAGGTCGGCCACGCGGCGCAGGCGCGTCAGGCCGAGGATCCGCGCAACACCGTGGTCTCGGTGAAGCGCTACATGGGGCGCGGGTTGAAGGACGTGGTGCACGCGGAGAACGCGCCGTACGACTTCGTGGACGCGCCGGGCATGGTGCGGCTGCGCACCGCGGCCGGGACGAAAAGCCCGGTCGAAGTGTCGGCGGAAATCCTGAAGGTGCTGCGCGAGCGCGCCGAGCTTGCGCTCGGGCAGGGCCTCGACGGCGCGGTGATCACGGTACCCGCCTACTTCGACGACGCGCAACGCCAGGCGACCCGGGACGCGGGGCGGCTCGCCGGGCTGAACGTGCTGCGGCTGCTGAACGAGCCGACGGCGGCCGCCATCGCCTACGGCCTGGAGAACGCGGCCGAAGGGCTGTATGCGGTGTACGACCTGGGCGGCGGGACCTTCGACATCTCGATCCTGCGCCTCTCCAAGGGCGTGTTCGAGGTCATGGCGACTGCCGGCGATACCGCGCTCGGCGGCGACGACTTCGACCAGCGCGTGTTCTGCTGGGTGGTGGAGGAGGCGAAGCTCGCACCGCTCGGGCCGAAGGACATGCGCCTGCTGCTCGTCAAGTCGCGCGAGGCGAAGGAGTACCTGACCGCGCACGGCGAGGCGCGCATCACGGCGAAGCTCGCCACCGGCGATGTCGTCGACATCTCGCTGGACACCGAGACCTTCTGCCGCGTCACCCAGCACCTGGTGCAGAAGACGCTCGGCCCCATGCGCCGGGCGCTGCGCGACGCGGGACTGCGTCCGGACGAGGTGAAGGGCGTGGTGATGGTCGGCGGCGCGACGCGCATGCCGCAGATCCAGCGCGCGGTGGGGGATTTCTTCCGCCGCGATCCGCTCAACAACCTCGACCCGGACAAGGTGGTGGCGATCGGTGCCGCCATGCAGGCGAACGTGCTGGCCGGGAACAAGCCGGCGGGGGAGGACTGGCTGCTGCTCGACGTGA
>Ga0326597_10003182_pt1 | contig 23891 bp, 22 predicted proteins | sample RVTome_12_FD_203789 | JGI IMG/M metagenome (GOLD analysis project Ga0326597, IMG submission 203789) | Soil microbial communities from uranium-contaminated site in the Upper Colorado River Basin, Wyoming, United States - RVT100D185 | ecosystem: Environmental > Terrestrial > Soil > Contaminated >... | reverse complement strand
TCTGCCTCGGTCACGATGTCGGTCATTCCCCCTTCGGGCACACCGGCGAGGAGGCGCTGTCCCCCTTTGTCGAGGGCGACTGGCTTCATTCCGCCCACGGGGTGCGCACCCTGTCCCTGATCGAGCCTCAGAACCTGAGCGTGGAGGTGCTGGACGGGATCCGGGCCCATTCCTGGCGTATCGACCCGCCCCCCCAGACCCCCGAGGGCCGTCTGTGCCGCTTCGCCGACCGGATCGCCTACCTGACCCACGACGTGGCCGATGCGCTCAGGGCAAACGTCCTCGAGTACCACGAGATCCCGACCCGGGCCCTGACCACATTCGGGGCGACGTCCCGGGAGTGGATCGGGTCTTTGGCGACATCGGTGATCGAGACCAGCCACAAGTCGGGAGAGGTGGAGATGGACCCACATCACCTAGAAGTCATGGAAGAACTGAGGGACTTCATGTTCTCCCGGGTCTATCTGAGCCCGGAGAGCGAGAGTCAGAAGCAGAAGGCGATCATCGTCATTCAGGACCTGGTCCGGTGGTTCACCGACCGTCCCCATGAGGTGCCCGACTCGGCCACCACTCCCACCGCGGAGCCGCTGGAACGGGCCATCGACTACGTCGCCGGGATGACCGACCGCTTCGCTCTCCACACCCACGACCGTCTCTTCCGCCCCGGCCTCTTCGACTGACCCGGGCTCCGGTGCAGCCCGATCAGGAAGCAAGGTGTTGCAGGCCGGCGATGGTACCGAGAGCCATCTCGGCACCACCGGACATGCACCTATGCTCGCGGTCCCGTGCTCGCCCTGATCGACCTGCACAAGAGATACGGAAACGTCGCCGCCCTTGCCGGCTGCACGTTCCAGGTAGATCGGGGCCGAATGCTCGGCTTTCTCGGTCCCAACGGCGCGGGGAAGACCACGGCCATGCGCACCATCTTCGGCCTGGTCACCCCCGACTCCGGCCATGTCACCTGGGACGGAGAACCTATCACCACCGACCGTAAGCAGCGTTTCGGTTACATGCCGGAGCAACGCGGGTTGTACCCCAAGATGAGGGCCCATGATCAGCTGAGCTATCTCGGACGTCTCCGGGGGATGGAGCCAAGACAGGCAGCCGCCTCAGCGGACCGCTGGCTGGAGCGGTTCGGCCTTGCCGACAGGCGACTCGACCGGGTGGAGGTGCTTTCACACGGGAATCAGCAGCGCGTCCAGCTGGCGGCGGCTCTGGTTCACGACCCGGATCTGCTCGTCCTCGACGAGCCGTTCAGCGGCCTCGATCCTCTCGCTACCGAGACCATGGCCGACATCCTTGGAGAGGAGACAGCCAGGGGCAAGGCCGTCGTGTTCTCCTCCCACCAGCTCGACCTGGTCGAGGACATCTGCGAGGAGGTGGCGATCATCAACGCCGGGCAGATCGTGGTCGAGGGCGACGTGCGCAGGCTGAAGGACGCCGCCCCGATCCGTCATCTCGAGCTCGAGTTGGACGGCGAAGTCGGCGATCTCTTCGAGACGCTCGACGATGTCCGCCAGATCCGCTCCGAGGACCACGGCCACACTTTGATCATCGACGCCAACACCGATATCCGGGGTTTTCTGGCCCGGGCCCAAGAAGTCGGCCGAGTACGTCACTTCACCTACACGACGCCGTCCCTGTCCGACCTGTTCCTGGAGGCGGTCAGATGAGTCAGCTGCGGACGATGTGGCAGATCGCCGGACGTGAGATCCGGGAACATGGGAGGTCGAAGGCATTTCTGATCACGACGGCGCTCACCTTTCTCCTGGTGGCTGGTTTGGTGGTGGCCCCCGGGCTCATCGGTGGCGGCACCACGGAGTACGTGGTGGGAGGTGTGGGTGAGGGCAACGAGCCGATCGTGGCTGCGGCCGAGCTGTTGGGGAATGCTTCCGACGAGCCGGACGCCGAGTCTTCGGTGTCGTTGAAGCTGGAGACGTTCGATGATCGCGAGGCGGCCGAGGCTGCGATGGAGCTCGGTGACCTCGACGCCATCCTCATCGACGGGCGAGAGGTGGTGGTCGAAAGCGTGGGCGGATTCGGGGATTCGGCCGTGCTCAGCCTGCTCCAGCAGGGAGCGGCGTCGGTCGAGCTGGAGGCAATCGTGACGGAGTCAGGCCAGGCCGCCGCCGACGTGATCGACGTGATGACCTCGGATCCTCTGGAGACCACGACCTTGTCCGGGCCGGAGGCAGGCGACGAGACCCGCGGAGCCGTGGCGTACGCCGGGCTCCTGTTGCTCTACATGGCGGTCCTGCTCTACGGGAACTGGATGCTTTCGGGGGTCACCGAGGAAAAGTCGAACCGGGTGGTCGAGGTACTCCTCTCCAGTGTCAAGCCCTGGCAGCTGCTCGCCGGGAAGATCAGCGGTATCGGGCTCCTCGGCATCGGCCAATTCGCCGGCACCATCCTCGTTGCCATCATCGCCCTCCGGGTGTCGAACGTCGTCGAGCTTCCCACCCTCGACGTGGCCACCGTCGCCAACCTGATCGTCTGGTTCATCCTCGGTTTCCTCTTGTTTGCAGTCATGTACGGCGCCGCCGGGTCCTTGGTGAGCCGGATGGAGGACGCCCAGAACGTTGCCTTCCCCATGTCGATGATCGCCGTCGCCGGATTCTTCGTGTCGATTGCCGCCCTCTCCGATCCCGACGGGCCCGCCGCAGTCGTCGGGACCTTCATCCCGATGACCGCCCCGTTCGTGGTGCCGGTGAGGGCCGCCCTGGGGGCGATCCCGGGCTGGCAGTATCTACTTGCGGTCATCCTCACCGTGGGCGCCATCGTGGGGTTGGTTTTCGTGGCGGGAAGGATCTACGCCGGCGGCCTGCTCCGATTCGGGACGCGGGTCAAGCTGAGAGACGCCTGGCGATCGGCGGGCACGTGAAGGCGTAGTGTCGGGCCCCGATGGCCTACGACACGACTCTCGCTTCCCGCGTTCGCGATGTGCTTGGCGAGCACCCGGAGATCGCCGAACGGGAGATGTTCGGCGGAATCGCCTTCCTTCTCTCGGGCAACATGGCGGTTGGGGTGAGCAAGGACGACTTGATGGTCCGCATCGACCCAGACGAGCACGACGAGGCATTGGCGACGCCCGGGGTCAGAGCCTTCGACATGACCGGCCGGCCGATGCGGGGATGGATCCTGGTGGCGCCGGAGGCGACAGCTGAGGTCTCCGACCTGCAGCGATGGGTCGAGATCGGTCTCGCTTTCGCCGGGACCCTCCCGGCCAAATAGGCTCCCGAGGTGGGCTACCAGCACCTCGAGGTCGAGCGGGACGGTCACATCGCCCTGCTCTGGCTCAACCGTCCGGAGAAGCGAAACGCCCTGTCGGGCGACATGTGGGAGGACATCCCGGCGGCCATGGCCGAGCTCGACGCCGACGACTCGGTGAGGGTGGTGATCCTGGCAGGGAGAGGGCCTGCCTTCACCGTCGGGATCGACATCGAGCTTCTGGCCTCGATGCAGCCCGCCTCCGAGTCGCAGGCTTCGGCCAACATGAAGCTGTATCGGCTCATCCAACGGATGCAGGACACTGCCACGTGCTTCTCCTATTCGCCCAAGCCTGTGATCGCCGCCGTCCACGGCTACTGCCTCGGGGCCGGCATGGATCTGATCACCGCCTGTGACGTCCGCCTCGCCTCCGAGGATGCGACATTCTCGATAAGGGAGACCCGAATGGGCCTGGTCGCCGACGTGGGGACCTTGCAGCGGCTGCCGGCGATCGTCGGACCGGGGCACACCGCCGAGCTGGCGTTCACCGGAAGGGACATCGACGCAGGGCAGGCCATGGCCATCGGCCTGCTCAACGGGGTTCATCCCGACCCGGCCGCGACCCTTCAGGCTGCGCACGACCTAGCCGTGGAGATCGCAGAGAACTCCCCTCTGGTGGTTCGGGGGATCAAGAAGGTCCTTGCCGCCAACGACGGGCGAACCGTGGAACAGGCGCTCGACTATGTGGCCCAGTGGAATGCCTCCTATCTGATCTCCAACGACCTGATGGAGGCGGTGGCCGCTTTCATGGAGAAGCGGAAGCCCGACTTCACCGGCCACTGACGGGACCATCGGGCCATGACGTGTAGCTGCGGTCGGCCAACCCGGGCGGGCAGGATTCACCCTCGACACGGTCGAGGTCACCACCCTGTGCGGGAGGGGAGTCACCGAGGGAGGATTCTGCGTCTGAAGCCGGCCTTCTCGGATTGTGCGCAGAGCGAGGACTGGTCCCGTGCAGCTGGGACTTCCGGCCCCAACCGTCGGGTACTTCTCCCCTCGTGAATTTTTTCACAAGGAGCGATGATGACTCCCCAAGGCAGTTGGCCCGGAGGAACAGGAGGCATCAAAATGACTGCTATAGACCGTGAGAGGTTGGCTTCTCAGGAAGTGACCGGCTCTCTACGCAAATCCATTCTTCTTCTCACCGCCGGGGTCCTGGCGCTGGTCGTCGGGTTCGGGTCGTTTGCGGGAGGTATCTTCGGCGCCTGGTACACCTGGGATCAGGCAGTGGCGCAAGACGTGACCACCCCCGACGATGCTGCTATCCCGGAGACACCGGTGAGAGGACCCTTCTCGATGTGGGCACAGTCCGACATCATCACGCAGCACCAGCTCGATTCCACAGAGGGGCTCTACTACTCGCAGATGCCCCGGATGATCCCGCAGGTGGATGAGAACGGCGAAGCCGTCCTCGACGAGAACGACGAGCAGGTGATGGTTCCCAATGAGGCACGGGCCTCTTGGATAAACGCTACGGCTCTGACCACTGCTCTCGGCCTCGGAATCATCGCCTACGCACTGTCTGCCTTTGCGATAGTGGTAGGGCTGACGCTGATAGTGACCGGTTACGTGTTCCTGCAGATCCGCAAGAGGGCCGTCCTTCTCTAGATCGACGAGTTCTGCGGATCGAGTCGGGCCCCCTGCAAAGGGGGGCTCGATTCGCGCCTCGATAGCATCGAGAAGTTCGTATCGGCTCTGGGGCACAATCAATCCCGATGACCGAATACGACGCAGTCGTGGTCGGTGCTGGACCGAACGGGCTCTCCGCCGCGGCGGAGCTGTCCCGTCACGGGCGACGGGTCCTGGTCATGGAGCAGGCCGACGAGATCGGAGGTGGCACACGCACCGAGGCGCTGACCCTCCCCGGCTTCGCCCACGACATCTGCTCGGCCATCCACCCACTCGGTGTGGCTTCGCCCTTCTTCCGGGATCTCGGGCTGGACGTGGAGTGGGTACATCCCCCGATCCCCCTCTCCCATCCGCTGGGAGACGGCCGTGCCGGCGCCGTGTTCCGAGATGTCGAGGCCACGGCCGCTCACTTCGGCCGGGATTCAGAGCGCTACCTCAGGATCTTCGAGCCCCTGGTCCGGGCCGCCGACGCGGTCATGGAGGACTTCCTCGGCCCCATGACGCTCGTCCCAGGGAACCCGGGTAGCTTCGTGAGGCTGGCCACACGTGGTGCCCTTCCCGCCTCCATCACCGCCTCGGGTTTTGCGTCGGCGGAGGCGCGAGGCGTCCTGGCCGGTCTCGCCGCTCACGCCATCGCACCGTTCGGTTCCCCTCTAACCGGCGGAGTGGCCCTTCTCTTCGCCGTCGCCGCCCACGCCTACGGCTGGCCCATGGTGCGCGGTGGATCCCAGCGGGTCGCCGAAGCCCTGGCCAGGGTGATAGTGGACCGGGGTGGGACCATCGAGACCGGCCACATGATCCACTCCCTGGAAGACCTTCCGCCTGCTCGGGTGGTGCTTCTCGACGTCATGCCCCGGGCGGCAATCCGCATCGGCGGTCAGCGGGTCGGCGCTCGGGACCGCCGCCGCCTTTCGGCCTGGAAGATCGGGCCGGCGGTGTTCAAGGTCGATTGGGCTCTCGACGGCCCCATCCCCTGGGAGGACGAATGGAGTCGGCAGGCGGGGACGGTCCACGTCGGCGGTTCCTGGGAGCAGGTGGTCGAGGCGGAGGATCAGGTCCATTCCGGCTCGCACCCGGAGAAACCGTTCGTCCTGCTTGCACAGCAGTCCCGCTTCGACCCGACCCGGGCCCCCGACGGGAAACAGACCGCGTGGGCATACTGTCACGTCCCTTCCGGCTCGGAGCTCGACATGACCGACGCGATCGAGACCCAGGTAGAACGGTTCGCCCCGGGTTTCCGGGATCTGATAATCGGGCGGCACACCATGGACCCCGCCCAGTTCGAGGCCCACAACCCGAACTACATCCGTGGCGACATCGCCGGCGGCGGGTTCGGGCCGAGGAAAGTGCTCCAACTCGGGTCCATCGCACCGTACAAGATCGGCGACGGTCTCTATCTGTGTTCCTCGGCCACGCCCCCCGGCGCCGGTGTGCACGGGATGTGCGGGTATTACGCGGCGCGGGCCGCCCTCAAGGCACAAGACAATCCCTGATCGGCGCGCACCACCGATCCAGTTGGCGGGATACGTCGATCCCGCGTTCGAGCCACCGGCCTAAAGGATTTGCCATTGCCTGCCGAAGTATTCGACACGATGACCGCATCCACCATCACCACCCTCGACGAGTGGGCCGAGCACCCGATCGGGCGGGTGGCGCGCATCGCCATCGCCGTGCTCGGGTCGGCGTCGGCGATCCTCGTCCTGATGGTGGCCACGATGAACAGCCACGCCGCGTGGACCCTGGTCCTGCTCGGGGTGGCTCTCGCCGCCACCTCGATTCGGGCGGCGGCAAAACCCAGCGTGATCCGACTCACCACCCTGGCGGCGGTGATGATCGCCATCCCCTACGTCGGACAGCTTCTCTGAAGACCTGAGCGAAGGGCCACAACGGTCCCGGCGCCCTGCGCACACGGCCACCGGCTAACGGTGGCCGTTGTGTTTGGAGTGGCCCCTCGATCCATGGGGGGAAACCCCTATTGGCCTGACCGCACGATCTGCACAAGATGGGCCACGGGGAACTTCAGGGCATCACTCCGTCCCTCGAAGCGACAATGGGGACCGAGAAGGGGGGCCGCATCTGCGGTCCCCCTTTGATTACAGGAACAACCATCCACCAGGCATCTACCACCAGGACAAGTCCACCGGCCGGATCGCTAGCTTTCCGGCTCATGAACAGCTTCTCCAAGCGGGGTAGCGGGGATCTCGAGGCAACCCTGCGGCGGATGGTTGTCGTCTTCCGTTTCCTCGGCCTGATCTGGATGCTGATCCTGGTAGCAGTCACCCTGCTCCGAGATCCTCCGCCTCGTATCTGGATCGTCTGGGCATCGGTGGGCCTTGCCCTTGTCTGGACGCTCCTCACCTGGCTCGTGGCCAAGACCAAACCCAGGTTCATGGCGGGGTGGTGGTGGTTCACCCTCGACACCGTGGCCATGCTGGCCATCGGCGCCGCATCGGTGGCGTCGGGTGCGGAGGAGCTGTTCCACGGCGGCTTGCCGCTCTCCCTGGTATTCACCGGTGCCCTCCTCGGCGGGTTGCCCGGATCCCTGATCGCAGCCGTGCTGCTCGGCATCGAGCAATTCCTGGTCCACGTCATCGCCGATCTGGGCGCAGTGCGGGCGGCGGGCAGTGTCATCTTCTTCGTGGTGGGGGCGATCGTGGGATGGACCTTCGACAAGCTGCGGGACTACGACCTGGCCCGGCAGGCGGCACAGGACGAGTTGGCCCGCGAGCAGGCAGCGGTGGTGCTCCACGAGGAGAGGGCCGTCCTTGCCGACCGTCTCCACGACTCGGTGCTGCAGACCCTGCACGCCATCCGCATGGGAGCCGACGATCCGAGCCAGTCCAGATACCTGGCCCGGCGGCAGGAACGGGAGCTGCGGAGGAACATCGAGGAGTGGCGATCGGAGTTCAGGGAGAGTTTCAGGGCAAGCCTTCTCTCGGTGAGGGACGAGGTCGAGGACACGCATCGAGTGGAGATAGATGCAGTGATCCGTGATGACGCCCAGATCAACCCGAGCCTGGCCGCCGCCATCGAAGCGGCGCGCGAGGCCATGGCCAACGCCGCCAAGCACTCGGGATCGCGCAACATCTCGCTGTATTCGGAGTTCGCCAACGGCGAGGCTCGCATCCACGTGAGAGACAGTGGCTCCGGCTTCGCCAACGACGCCCTGAGAAACCGGGTGCATGAACGGCTGACTCGCCGGGTGGAGAGCGTCGGTGGCCTCATCGAGATCGACACCGCGCCCGAGTCGGGCACCGAGATCAAGATCAGGGTCGGAAAATGACCGATCGACTTCGTATCATCATCGTCGACGACCACGACGTGGTCCGGGCCGGGATGAGGGCCATCCTCGAGCCCTCGTTCGACATCGTCGGCGAGGCGGACAACGTGGACAGCGCCATCGAGCTGATCAAGGAGCGGCTGCCCGACCTGGTGGTCCTCGACGTGAAGCTGCCCGGTGGGGGTGGGGCGGCGGTGATCCCCGCCGTGCGCCGAGACTTCCCCGACATCAGGTTCATGGCCCTCACCGTCTCGACCTCGAAGGAGGACGTCGCTCGACTCCTCGACGCCGGAGTCGACGGCTACATCACCAAGACCACTCTCGGCGCCGACCTTCCCGATCTGGTGCGACAGACCTACGTCGGCGCCCGGCCCGTCTCTCCCGACGTCGCCGCCTATCTGCTCGACATCGACGAGGACATCTCCGCGGAAACAGCGATCTCCCGGCTCACCCCCAGAGAGCGGGAAGTGGTCAACCTCATCGCACGCGGGTACACCTACCGGGGGAGCGCCGAGCGTCTCGGGATCACGGTGAAGACCCTCGAGAACCACATGGCCCACATCTTCGACAAGCTCAGCGTGGCCAGTCGTCACGAGCTGACCGCTCTCGCCTACGAGGAGGGATACGTCCGTCCCGACGACGAGCGCTGACTCTTCTGCAGGGTCTGCACCTGGTGGGGGATTCCCCCTATTCCCACCTTGTCGCGATCGATGTATTCATGCACTGGGTGGGACCGAGGACCTTCCTCCCGGAGCCACATCCCGGAGGGGAGAATGGAGCAATCCGGGCTTTCTCGAAAGCCAGCAAGCCCCCGTCGCGAGACGGGGGCTTGTCAGGTGACGACGGGCTCCCGTCAGAACTGAAGGGCTGCGGCCGCCCAGTGGAACCCGGCGCCAAAGGCGGTAAGCACGACCAGATCGCCTTCTCTTATCCGCCCGGTCTCCACTCCCTCCCACATGGCAAAGGGCACCGTCGCCGAGCCGGTGTTCCCGTACTCGTGCACGTTGACGTAGACCCGATCCTGATCGACTCCCAGCTTCTTGCGCACCGCCTCGATGATCCTGAGGTTGGCCTGGTGAGGGATCACCAGCGCGACGTCCCCGACCGTGCTGCCGATCCGCTGCAGAACCTCGTTCACGGCCTGGCTCATCCGATTGACCGCTTCGGTGAACACGCGCCGCCCATCCATGACCAGCCGGTTGTACTCGCCCGATTCGAGGGTGCGACGGCTGAATGGGTTGCGAGTGCCGCCCGCGGCCAGGGTGAGGATCCCGGCCGCGGAGCCGTCGGTCCCGGTGATCACATCCAGGATCCGAGCGCGGCCCGGCTCGGGGCCGAGGACGACCGCCCCGGCTCCGTCCCCGAACAGCACTGCGGTGGAGCGGTCGGTCCAGTCGAGGAGACGGGTGATCAGCTCGACACCGACCACAAGCACATTCTTCGAGCTGAAGGATATCCGGGCCCGGGCAACGTCGAGCGCTTGGACGAACCCGGCACAGCCCGAACCACCCAGGTCGTATGTCGGGATGTTGCGACATCCGAGAAGGTCCTGGAGGAGGGCTGCTGTGTCGGGTGTGTACACCTCGGGTGTGTCGGTGGCGACGATGATCTCATCGACGTCGTCCGGGGTGAGACCCGCATCCTTGATGGCAATCCCCGCCGCGTTGGCGGCGAGAGTCAAAGTCGACTCGTCGTCGGCTGCGATCCGTCTCCTCTTGATCCCGGTGCGCTGGGTGATCCATTCGTCCGAGGTGTCGACGAGCTCCGCCCAATCGTCATTGCTCATGACCCGCTCGGGGACGTAACCGCCGAATCCAAGGATGTACGTCATCGGCGCAGATTACGTCGATGGCCCCGTCTCGCCGCGATCTGGGGTATCCCCCGACGCCGGTTTCTTCCGGGGCTATCTTCTTCGCTCCGGACCCCGGAGGTTCCCTGGCAGTGAACGGCAAACCGATATGGCTGGGAAAAGACGTGGTTGGCGGTGTGCCAAGCCAGGCACGGCCGGATCGGAAAGCCCCGCCCCACTGGCGTCTCGACGCGGTGTTCGCCACGACGCGTCCCCATCATCTGGCCGCCAGTCCGGACGGCTCCAGCCTTGCCTTCGTCCTCGATATCGAGGGGACGACGGACATCTGGTCGCTCGATGTCTCCGACGGGGTCCTGACCCGTCTGACCACCGACCGCGGCTTTGTCGCCTTCTGGGAAGACACCGCCCCGGTCTGGTCGCCGGACGGGACCATGCTCGCCTACAAGAGTGACGGTCACGTCGGCCTCGTCCCCGCCCGGGGAGGCCCCCCGCGCCGGCTGACGGCCGGCTCGGCCGGGGCCTGGCTCGACGACCAGCGTCTCGTCGTCATCGTGGAAAGGGACCGTCGCTCTCGTCTTGCCGTGACGTCCGTGGACGACCCCTGGCCCGCTCCCCTGGGACCGAAGGACGGCGATGTCGGCCGTCCCCGTGTCGCACCGGATGGGCGGATCGTGGCCACCTTCTGGCCCAAGGACGATCTGAGCCGCAGCGACATCATCGTCGCAGACCCCGACGGATCGTGGACCACCCTGGTCGGCCACCCCGACCGTCGGGCAGCCAACCATGCCCTCCGCGGTGAACAGGTGGCCTACACCCTGGAGGACGGGGACCGGGCCGGCGTCTTCCTCACCGACCTGGAGGGGAGCGACCACTCGAAGCTGGCCGGGGGAGCCGGAGATTTCTCCGATCTGCTCTGGGAGAGCGACGGGAAGGGCCTGGTTGCCGTCTCCACCTCCAGGGGGAGGAGCGATCTGGTCCGGATCCGGCTCGACGGGGCGGTGGAAACCCTGGCCGAAGGCGGGACGTGGGACTCGCCGGTGTCCACGGTCCGGGGGACGGTCGCGATCCACGAAGCCTTCAACTCCCCCGCAGCCATCGTCGCGGTCGGGCAGGACGCCGCCCGAGCCACGATCTACGACGGGGCCCCGGCATCGGTTCGCTCCGCCCGCTACGCAAAAGTGGAGCGGGTGACCTTCCCCTCCACCGACGGTCTCGAGATCGAGGGGTTCCTCTTCAGGCCGGCCGATACCTCCGCACCGGTCCCGGCCGTGGTCTATCCACACGGTGGGCCCACCTCCCATTACGGCGACGAGTGGGACGGCCATGCCCAATACTTCGTCGACAAGGGGTACGCCTGGCTAGCCATCAACTTCCGGGGCTCGACCTCCTATGGGCTCGAGTTCGAACGGGCCAATCACGGCGACTGGGGGGTGGGTGATGTCGACGATTGCATCGCCGCCGCCGGCTATCTGGCCGGGCTGGGCTGGGTCGATCCGGGGCGCGTCGCCATCTATGGGGCCAGCTACGGCTCCTATCTCGCCCTGGCCTCGCTGGTGCGAAAGGACAACCCTTACGCCTGCGCGGTGGCCAAGTACGGAGACTGCGACATCCTGACCTCATGGGCCCAGGGGGATCGAGAGGGGATCGCGGACCTGGAGCGGATGATGGGTCGACCCGCCGACAATCGTCAGGCTTATCGCGCCGGCTCCCCGGTCCACGACATTGGCAGGATCAACCGTCCGATCCTGGTGGCGCACGGCGAGCGGGACGCCCGGGTCCATCCCAAGCAGTCCGAGGAGCTGGTGGAGGCATTGGACCAGGTCGGCGCCACCTACGAGTACTTCACCTACCCGACCGAAGGGCACGGTCTGCTGCGAAGGGAGCCACAGCTCCACTTCTACCGTCGTATGGAGCGGTTCCTCGACTGGTACCTGATGTGAGGTGTGGGCGGCCCGGTCCACAAGAAACGCCCGGGCGGGTTTCCCCGGGTGACACGGGATAAGTCGGGCCCGCTGAATGCCATGGTGGGGCGGCGGTCAACTACGGTATGAGGCAGAGATCAAGGGCAGCCAGACCGATCAGCGACACGTGAACCTCCACCTCAACGAGGGCTCAAAGGTCTTCGACATGTTCGGCTCCGCCGAGGCAGACCTGCTGCTGGATTCCGTGACCGTCATGGGGGCTGCGGCGCGGAGGTTGGAGGACGGGGAGCTGGTGACAGGAGCCGGCTCTTATGTCGCCGACCTGATCGACGAGGACACCCTCCACTGTGCATTTGTGAGGAGCCCGATCGCGCACGGGATTCTCCAGCCTCCCTCGCTCGACGCCGCTCTCGAGATGCCGGGGGTGGTCGCGGCATACCGCGCCGACAACCTCGGCCTCCCAGATCTGCCCTCCTCACAGGGTCAGGGCGCCCCTGAAGCGAGAGGCATGGGTCAGCCCGCCCTGGCCGCGGACCGGGTGAGACATGTCGGGGATCCGATCGCGGTGGTCGTCGCCGTGACGGCGAGCCAGGCAGTGGATGCGGCCGAGCAGGTCTGGGTGGACGTGGATCCGCTGCCAACGGTGATCGATGTTGCCTCGTCTCTTGCCGACGAGGTCCTCCTCTTCCCCGAAGCAGGGACGAATCTGGTCCACGAGGCAACCGTGCGAAGCCCGGGCCAACCACCGACCTACGAGCGGGAAGCCACGATCGAAGTCGAGATCCCCCGTCTCTCCCCCGTCACGATCGAGCCGCTGGCGATCCTGGTCAGACCGTCCCGGGACGGTCTCGAAGTGTGGTGCGGTCATCAGGCCCCGGGACGGCTCTCCAAACAGCTGGGCGAGATGCTGGACCTGCCCCCCTCGACCATCAGGGTCCGTGTCCCCGACGTGGGGGGGGCTTTCGGGACCAAGGGTCAGCTCTATGCCGAATACCCCGTGGTAGCCGCTATCGCCCGAGGTCTGGACCGCCCGGTGACCTGGATCCAGGGGCGGCAGGAACAACTTCTCTCCGGCACCCATGGCCGGGGCATGTTGGTCCGGGGCCGGATCGGTGGAGATGCCGATGGGACGATAAGGGGGATCCACTTCGAGATCTTCGGGGACGTCGGGGCCTACCCGAACACCGGCTCCAGGGTCCCCTTCTTCACCCAGTACGTGATCCAGGGGCTCTATGACATCGAGTACGTCGAAGTGAGGGCGGCGGCGGCGGTGACGAACAAGGCCCCGACCGGCCCCTATCGGGGTGCGGGCCGGCCCGAAGGCGCCATCGCCATCGAGAGGGCAGTGGATGCCTTCGCCGCCGAGCTCGGCCTCGAGCCTGAAGATGTGCGCAGGAAGAACTACATACCGTCCTCGGCACTTCCCTTCACCACACAGACCGGAGCGCTTTACGACTCGGGCGATTACACCGCCGCCCTCGATCTTGCTCTGGAGACCGTCGACATCGGCCGATGGCGGATCGAGCAGCAGAAGCGGAAGGGGGACGGGGCCAACCCGATCGGCATCGGCATCGGGACCTTCATCGAGCGCGCCGGCGGAGCCCTCGGCTCGGCCGAGTACGGCAAGGTCGAGCTGCTCCCGGACGGGACGATCGTGGTCAGGACCGGCTCCACGGGCGCCGGTCAGGGGCACCGCACCGTATGGTCCCAGATCGCGGCCGGTGTCTTCTCCGTGCCCGTGGACCAGGTCAGGTTCTACGCCGGGGACACCCACGAGGTGGCCGCCAGCGTGGGCAGCTTCGGCAGCAGATCGGCCCAATTGGGCGGGTCGGCGGTGTTCCGCACCGCCAGCCAGGTTCGAGAACGGGCCCGGAAGATTGCTGCGGAAATGCTCGAGGCTTCCGAAGCCGATATCGAACTGGTGGATGGCCACTTTCGGGTCGTTGGGTCGCCCGGCTCGGAGATCTCGCTGGCAAAGGTGGCGGACACGGCGAACGACATGGGCATCGACCTCGCCGCCGAGGAGATGTTCAATCCCGATGCGCAGACCTTCCCCTATGGGGCTTACATAGCTGTGGTCGAGGTCGAATTGGAGACCGGCGAGGTCAGGCTGCTCAGCCTCGTCGCAGTCGACGACTGCGGAAACGTGCTCAACCCGATGGTGGTCCAAGGCCAACTCCACGGGTCGATCCTGCAAGGCATCGGCTCGGCTCTCCTGGAGACGGTGGTCTACGACGAGGACGGACAGCCACTCACCACGAACCTGGTCACCTATCTGATTCCAACCTCGACCCAGCCCGTGCCGCTGAGCTCGAGACGGATGACCCACCCCGCCCCCTCCAATCCGCTCGGGGTCAAGGGAGCCGGCGAAGCGGGATGCATCGGAGTCCCTCCGGCGATCCTCAACGCCGTGCATGATGCCCTTCGTGACGAAGGCGTGACCTCGATCAGCTTCCCGCTCACCCCGGCCCGGGTATGGGACGCGATCCGCACTGCCAGGAAGGAGCGCGAGGGAGCCCCGAGGAGCATGGGCCGGATCACCGACGAATGACGGCGCCGGGAGCCTTACGACGCACCTTCTCCTCGCTCCGGGTGCGCAACTATCGGCTCTTCTTCGTCGGGCAGAGCATCTCCCTCACTGGGACCTGGATCCAACGTGTGGCCCAGGGCTGGCTCGTCCTCGATCTCACCGGGAGCGGCACTGCGGTCGGGCTGGTGACGGCGCTCCAATTCGTCCCCCTCCTCCTGCTCGCCCCGCTGGGTGGCGTCGTCGCAGATCGGATGAACAAACGGCGGCTGCTGGTGCTCACTCAGGGGCTGGCCAGTCTCTCGGCGGCGACCCTCGGCGCCGTGGTGCTCACCGGGGTCGTCGAGCTGTGGATGGTGTACATCCTCGCCTTCATCCTGGGGGTTGCCGGAAGTATCGACAACCCGACCCGGCAGACCTTCGTCCTCGAGATGGTCGGCCGCAACCAACTCACCAATGCGCTCGCCCTGAACTCGTCGCTGATCAACGCAGCACGCGTGATCGGCCCCGCCATTGCCGGAGCCCTGATCATCACGGTGGGGATTGGCTGGTGCTTCGCGACCAACGCAATGTCATACTTGGCAGTGATCGCCGCTTTGTACCTGATGCGTGCCGACGAGCTGGATTCGGCACCGGTACAGCCTCGACGCCCGGGTCAGCTGCGCGAGGGATTTCGATACGTTCGGTCAACTCCTGCCGTCCTCACCCCGATCCTCATGATGGCTGTCGCCGGGACCTTCGCCTACGAGTACCAGGTTGTGCTGCCACTGCTCGCCCGGTTCACCTTCGCTGGGGACGCCCAGACCTACGCCACGATGACCTCTGCAATGGGAGTGGGCGCCGTTGCCGGAGGCCTCTACACGGCCTCCCGTCAAACGCGGCCTGCGGTCGCACTGGGCAGGATCGCCGCTCTGCTAGGCACGATCCAGATCGTTTCCGCCCTCGCTCCGAACCTGATGGTGAGCCTGGTGACACTTGTCGCCCTCGGAGCGGTCGGGGTCTCATTCATCGCGCTGGGCAACTCCACGATCCAACTCACCGCCGCACCGGAGATGCGGGGCCGGGTGATGGGGATCTGGGCGGTTGCCTTCCTCGGCACCACCCCTTTCGGCGCCCCCGTCATGGGGTGGATCGGGGAGCAGGTCGGGCCGCGCTGGGCGCTCGGCCTCGGCGGGCTCACGGTTCTGGCGGTTGCTGCATTCTCGGTGCGCAGCCTGTCCCGGGTGGACCGGGCGACGGCAGCCATCGACCCCGACGCCGGGGCGGCGGCGGCCAAGCTGGGGCCATGAGGAGAGGCCTGCTCGACTACGAAGCCCTCAGCTTCGACTGCTACGGGACCTTGATCGATTGGGAATCGGGTATCTGGGCCGCCCTGCAACCGCTGCTGTGGGCCAACGACACACCCGTCAGCCGGTCCGACGCCCTTGCCGAGTTCGGCCGTCTCGAGACGGAACAGGAGACGGAGACACCCGGTCTCCGCTACCCCGAGCTCCTGATCAGAGTGCATCGCGACCTGGCCAGGAGTCTGGGTCTGAGCACCACCGACGCCCTCGACCTGGCCTTTGGAGCGTCTGTGCCTGCCTGGCCTGCCTTCACCGATTCGGCGGGTGCATTGGCCTCTCTCGGCAGCAGGTATCGGTTGGTGATCCTGTCCAATGTCGATCGGGACAGCTTCGCCGCATCCAACCGACGACTTCAGGTGACCTTCGATGCCGTGTACACCGCAGAGGAGATCGGGTCCTACAAGCCCGACCCGTCCAACTTCGACTACCTGCTCCGTCATCTGGAGGATGACCTCGGCGTCCGCCCCGACTCCGTTCTCCATGTGGCGCAGAGTCTCTTTCACGACCACGCCCCGGCCAAGGCGGCCGGTCTCGACACCGTCTGGATCGACCGACAGAGGCTGTCGGCAGGCGGGGAGTGGGGGGCGACGGTTCCGGTCGACGAGCCACCGACCCCGGACCACGTGTTCTTCTCCATGGCAGACCTGGCCCGGGCCGTGGAGACTTCCTGAGCGGGAGCGATACGATGCCGCGATGACGGATCGAACCGCTCTGATTCGTCCGGTCCCGGCCAGCTTCGACCGGGCCGTGGTGCATGAGGGGCGACCCAAGATCGATGTCGGCCTCGCCCGCGCCCAGCACGATGTATACCGCCGGCATCTCGAAGAGGCCGGGCACACCATCGAAGTCGTCCCTGCCGACGAGGCCCAGCCCGATTGCGTGTTCATCGAGGACACCGCGGTGATAGTGGGCGAGGTGGCAGTCATCGCCCGTCCCGGGGAGGTCTCGCGCCGAGGCGAGACCTCCCCGGTGGCTCGTGCCCTCGCCAGCCGGTTTGCCACCGCCGAGATCACCGAGCCGGGAACTCTGGACGGCGGGGATGTCTTCATCATGGGAGACATCCTCTATGTGGGGCGCTCGGCGAGGACCACCTCCGATGGCATCGACCAGCTCAGGGCGATCGCCTTCCACCAGGGTCTGGGAGTGGTGACAATCGGAGTGCGCGAGGTCCTCCATCTCGAATCCGCGGTGCTCCCCATCAACGAGGAGACAGTGGTGGTGACTCCACGGGCGGTCGACGAGGAGAGACTCGATGGCCTCCACATCATCTACGAGAACGCGACGGAACGGCACAGGTTCAGCGCCTTAGCCCTGGGTGAGCGGCGGGTGCTGGTCACGGCCAACGCACCGGCCACAGCCGACATGGTCGCCAGGTCCGGGCACGAAGTGGTCGCCGTCGACGTGTCACAGATCCAGGCGGCCGACGGCGGCTTGACCTGCATGTCCATCCTCTTCTGAGTGAGTCACGACGTCGTCATCGTCGGCGGCGGTGTGATGGGCTCTTCGACCGCCTATCACCTCCTCAGTGCCGATCCCTCACTCTCGGTGGTGGTCATCGAAAGGGACGACACCTACACCCGCGCCTCGACCGTCCTCTCCGACGGCAACGTCCGCATCCAGTTCGGGCTCGAGGAGAACATCCGGATCTCACAGCATGCCATCGAGGTGCTGGGCAGGTTCGACGACGACATGGCCACACCTCGCTTCCAGCCCGCGGTGGCGGCGAGGCACCAGGGAAACCTATTCCTCGCCGACGAGGCGTCCAAGGCGGCGGCGCTGGAGGGGATCGAGCTGCAGAAGAGGTTGGGATGTGATGTGGCATGGCTCAACCCCGCGGAGATAGCGACCCGCTTCCCGGCCCTTCGGACCGAGGACATCGTCGGTGGCAGCTTCGCCCAGGCCGACGGCTCGGTCGACCCGAGCGCGGTCCTTCGCGGCTACCGAAACAAGGCGGTCGAGCTCGGCGCCGAGTACGTCGAAGACGAAGTCACCGCGCTGATCGGTGGAAGGGGCCGGATGCGGGGAGCCCGTCTTCGCCGCGGCGGCGACCTGATGTGCCCGATCGTCGTGTCCACGGCGGGGGCGTGGTCGGTGGACCTGATCCGGCCGCTCGGAGTGGCTCTCCCCGTGATCCCGGTCATGCGAACCGTCTACGTGGTGTCGACCACGATCCCCACCCCGGGAATGCCGAGCGTCTTCCTTCCCTCCGGGGTGTATGCGTTACCGGAGAGCGATCGGACCTGGCTCGTCGCCTGGTCTCGGGACGAGGACCCGGTCGGGTACGACTTCACTCCGGCCGGCCGGCAGCGGTTCACCGATCTGATCTGGCCCGAGCTGTACCGGCATCTCCCCGCCTTCGACAGTCTCGAGGTGGAGTCGGCCTGGGCCGGTCTCTACGCGGTGAACACTCTCGATGGGAACGCCATCCTCGGTGAGTGGCCCGGGATCAGGGGCCTGTACCTGGCCACTGGATTCTCCGGCCATGGGTTCCAGCAGGCCCCCGCCGTCGGCCGCTACCTGAGCGAGCTGATCCTCGGGCTCGACCCGACGCTAGACCTGTCCCGGCTGGGGGGACAACGTGTGCTCGACAACGAGCCGGTCCACGAGCACGCCGGAAGGTTGATCTAGCCGCGTTGTGCCGACCGTCCGCGCTGATCGGGTCCTTGTCCCCTAGCCCATCTCTCCGGGTTCACGCAACATTGAGACGAAAGGAGAGATGATGGATCGAGGTTTGCCCGCGCCGCCGGGTTTGCTGCCGCGTATCCCCTATCGCGAACCGGAGGAGAACCGTCGTATCTCCCCCCGATGGTTGACGAGGTCGTTGTGGCTGTTCTTCATCGCGATCTGGGTCGCACTGGGTGTGTTGCAGCTGGTATCCCCGGACGCGACCGGCCAGATCATGACGTGGGTCGGCGAGCAGGTCACAGTCGTCCAGCTGGCTGTCTGGATCGTCTTTCTACCGGTGATGGTGGCCGTTGCCGTCTGGGAGTCGACACTTGATCTGTGGATCCGCCTAGTCACGCTCGTGGCGTGTTTGATCTGGACCACGTTCGGGCTCTATCCGAGAAAGGACGGCTCGCGATGAGAGCCCTCGTCGTATACGAATCGATGTTCGGGAACACGGGGTTGATAGCCGAAGCCATTGCCGATGGTCTGGCTCTTCACGGGGTCGTCGAGAGGGTGGAGGTGGGGGAGGCGCCCGATCTCATATCTCCCGAGATCGACCTGGTCGTCGTCGGGGGGCCGACTCACGCATTCGGTCTGAGCCGACCCGGAACCCGGAGTAGCGCCGCGAACGAGACCGAAGGGCCACTTGTCTCGACGGGCATCGGGCTCCGGGAATGGCTGGAGCGCATTGCCCCGCAGAAAGGCAATGTGAGCTCGGCCGCCTTCGACACCCGGGTCGACGAGCCACGAGTCCCCGGATCGGCTGCAGCCGGCGCCGCGAAGAGGCTGCGTCGCCTCGGCTTCCACCAGTTGGTGGCTCCGGAGAGCTTCTTCGTCGTCGGCACGACCGGTCCGCTGCTCGCCGGCGAGTACGAACGGGCCCATCGTTGGGGCGAATCGGTGGGATCGAGGTTTGCGACGAAACGGACCGTGAGCCACTGACGTCTGCGATCGGTCGCTCGGCCTCGCCCTTCTCTCGTCTTTCGCCGATCGAGCCGGCCCACATTTCGTGAGCGACACCGCCGTGGCCCAGATGCCGGTGCGACGCGGGAACTTCATCCGATCCTCTCCTTGTGGGGAGGACGATACGGCCGAAGACAGCACGGGCCGGATGGTGTATGGTCAGAAACGCTGGTCGGACACGTAGGTCGGAGACGGCCGGATCACGACACCGGCGAGCGGCTCACTCCGGTGGGACGCTCCGGGAAGCCCTGGAGGCGGAAACGTCGACGGGGCTTCTCTCATGGGGCAGAGTCGCACTAACTTTCCCTGTCCATGTCGGTGGTAGAAACTTGAAAGCGCTGGTCAACAAGGGCGACGGTGGCGGCGGCGTGGAGATGGTGGAGGTGCCGGAGCCGGAACCCGGTCCCCGCGAGGCCGTGGTCGAAGTGCGGGCGGTCGCGGTCAATCGAGGAGAGCTACGTCTGCTGAAGGCCCGCCCCCACGGCTGGCGGCCGGGGCAAGACGTCGCCGGCGTTGTGGCCGAGGCGGCAGAAGACGGGTCCGGGCCGGGCCAGGGGGTCCGAGTGGTGGCCTGGCCGGAACAGGCCGGTTGGGCGCAGCGGGTGGCGGTGCCCAGCTCCCACCTGGCGGTGCTCGCCCCGGAGGTGCCCTTCACCGAGGCGGCCGCACTCCCCATTGCCGGCGTTACCGCACTGCGCGCTCTTCGCATCGGAGGGGATCTGACCGGGCGCCGGGTGCTGATCACCGGGGCAGCGGGTGGGGTGGGACGGTTTGCCGTCGAGTTGGCGGCCCGGGCCGGCGCCTCCGTGATCGGGGTGGCGGCCGATGATTCGCGTTCGGCCGGCTTGGAGGAGCTGGGAGCGGCCGGCGTGGTCCACGACACCGACGACGCCGAAGGGCCGTTCGACCTCATCCTCGAGTCGGCCGGTGGCTCCTCGCTCGAGGCGGCGGTACGTCTGGTCGCGCCCGGCGGAATCATCGTCATCTTCGGGAACTCCTCCGACACGCCGGCTTCGATCTCGTTCGGCGACTTTCGGGGGCGACCCGGGGCGCGGATCGTCTCCTTCTTCGTTTACGAGAGCGGAGAGCCCCCCACCTTCGGGACAGACCTGCAACTGCTGGCCGACATGATCGCCGCGGGCACGCTCCATCCCCACATAGGACTCCAGGCGAGTTGGACCGAAGCCGACTCCGTCTTCGAAGCGCTGGCCCAACGGCGGGTCAACGGCAAGGCGGTCCTGCTCGTCGACTGAGGCGCGTCGTCGTCGGCCCTACCCTTAGGGCGGCGGAGAATCCCACCACGGCGCAGCTCGAATCGCTGGAGGCGGTCTTGGCTTGGTCTGTGGAGAACCACGGCGTGGGACCGCGGCTGCCGAGATCCGTCACACCCGATTCATACGATGGGAAGATGACCGATCTGCCCGTCGATGTGATCCGCAGCAAACGGCGTAAGCGCACCGTCCAGGCATACATTGCCGACGGGAGACTGCGGGTGATGATCCCCGACGGGCTCAGCCCCGACGAGGAATCGAAGCTCGTCGAGCGCATGACCGAGCGAATCGCCCGGAAGATCTCCTCGGCCGGAGTCGACCTAGAGGAGCGGGCCGGCACGCTGGCCCAGGAGTACGGGTTGCCCGCTCCGGTCAGCATCGAGTGGTCGGATCGCCAGATGAGGAGATGGGGCTCCTGCTCGTCCGACGGGAGGATCCGGATCTCGAACCGTCTTGCCTCGATGCCGGCATGGGTGCTCGATTGGGTGCTGATCCACGAGCTGGCTCACCTGGAGGTGCCCAACCATGGCCCCGGATTCGAGGTCTTGGTCACCCGCTACCAGTTGGCGGAGCGGGCCAAGGGCTACCTCATGGCCAAGAGCGAGGAGCGCACCGCCTCCTCAGAGTCGCCTCTCGTCAGCCCGATCTTGGAGGCGCATCGCCCTCGCTGACAGGGGCACCGCAGACATCGATCACCTCCGGTGGTGGCCGATATCGCCGGAGCCTCCGCCCCGCAGCTCCTTCCCTAGATCTGCGGGCCCGACCTCACCACCTTCTCGTCCACACCGCCCGCGTACGTGGTGAAGTTCTCGATGAACATCCTGGCCAGGGTTTTGGCCTGCCGGTCGAAGGCGTCGGGGTCGCTCCAGGTGGAGCGGGGGACGAGGAGATCCTCCGGCACGCCGGGCACCGAGGCGGGGACGAGAAGCCCGAAGATCGGATCCTCGACATACTCGACGCCGTCGAGGACGCCGTCGAGGGCGGCGTTGAGCATCGCCCTGGTGTGGGGGATCCGGATACGGCTCCCCACCCCGTAGGGGCCACCGCTCCAGCCGGTGTTGATCATCCAGACCCGGCAATCGTGCTCATCGATCTTCTCGGCGAGCACGTTGGCGTAGTAGGAAGGGGGAAGCGGGAGGAAAGGCTCTCCGAAGCAGGCCGAGAAGATGGCCGACGGCTCGGTGACTCCCCTCTCGGTGCCGGCCAGCTTGGCGGTGTAGCCGCTGATGAAGTAGTACATCGCCTGCTCCCGATCGAGTCTCGAGATGGGAGGAAGGACCCCGAAGGCGTCAGCCGACAGGTAGACGACGTTCTTGGGATGGGGACCGCTCATGGTCGGCTCGGCGTTGGGGAGATGGTCCAACGGGTACGAGCACCGGGTGTTCTCCGTCTTCGAGCCGTCACTGAAGATCGGGCGCCGGCTGTCCGGGCTGATCACGACGTTCTCCAGAATGGTCTCGAACTGGCTGGCCGCCTCATAGATGAGCGGCTCGTCCTCTCGGGACAGGTTGATCGTCTTGGCGTATGACCCGCCCTCGATGTTGAAGATGCCGTCGGTGCCCCATCCGATCTCGTCGTCGCCCACCATGAGCCGGGCGGGATCGGTGGCGAGGGTGGTCTTCCCGGTCCCGGACAGCCCGAAGATGACCGCCGCGTCGCCTCGTTCCCGACCCACGCTGGCGGAGGCGTGCATGGACAGCACGTTGCGCTTGGGTAGCAGGTAGTTCATCACGGAGAACACCGACTTCTTCATCTCCCCCGCGTACGTGCTGCCCCCGATGAGCAGCACCTTGTGGTCGAAGCTGATGCAGACGAACACCTCGCTTCGCGTCCTGTCACGCTCGGGGTCGGCGCGGAAGCCTGGGGCGTGCACGATGGTGAAGTCGGGGACGAAGGGCTCGATCTCGTCCGAGATATCGAACTTGCGCCGCAGGATGAACATGTTCCGGCAGAACAACGAGTGCCAGGGACTCTCGGTGATCGCCCGCACGGACAGTCGGTTGTCGGGATCGGCGCCGGCGTACAGGTCCTGCACGAACAGCTCTCGCTGCCCGAGATGGTCACAGACCCGCTGATACAGGGCGTCGTAGACCTCGGGCTCCATCGGGTGATTGACCTTGCCCCACCAGATATCACCCTCGGTGCTCTCCTCTCGAACCACGTACTTGTCTCTCGGGCTCCGCCCGGTGTAGGGGACGGTGTCGACGACCAACGCCCCCCGATGGGCGAGCTGACCCTCGCCACGGCGGAGCGTGTGCTCGTAGAGCTCGGGCGTGGTCTGGTCCCAGTGAACTGCCCGGGTCGGAGTGATGCCATGTGGGATCAGTGATCTCATCGGGCCTCCCTCAGGCCAGGTCGGCCAACCGGCCGGCGATCACCGGGAGCATGGCCGCCGCGATCTGGGGCTCGGCATCGACCAGCAGCCGGAAGTCTTCACCGCGAAGATCGGGATGGCACGGAGTCGATCCATTGAGGATGCGGGCATGGCACAACCCTATTCGACCGCGTTCAGGCCAGTCCGATGGGGGCTTTACGGTTGGACGCACCTACGAAGGTTGACCCACATCGAGCGCGAGGTTTGGAAACCGAGATGCGTCTATACAGGTGAAAGGAGAATCAATGCGCGTCATCACCAGCGTCCGGGGAATAATGAAGGAGAAAGACCCCGAGAAGGCCAAGCAGGTACACAATGCCATCTTCGGGAGTCTCAGATCCGTCGGTGAGGAGTTGGGCAGCATCGGGCATCAGACGTATCTGAACCCTGAGGACCCGAGGGAATTCTTCGCCGTGGATACCTGGCCAGATATGGATTCGCTTCAGGGTTTCATGGCTCATCCCGCCAACCCGGTGGCCGGCATTGGGAGCATGTTCGAGGGCCAACCCGACGTAGTGGTATGGGTGGAGTCCGGCTACGACGGCTACTACAACGCCTGACTACTCGGGCAAAGTGGGCGGATGCCGGAAACTTTCGGACAGTTCCGGTTGCATGAAGGCCGTGATCTCGGAGACCCTCGGCCCCAATTCGGACTGCTGCAATGTGACAACCTGTACCCCCGCGGCGCGATACGAGCGCACGTCGGGATCAAACCGATAGAAGACGAAGGCGGGATGGAGGTTCGACCCGGTTGGGACCAGCCTCCACTTGTTCCCTGAGGCAAACGCCACGTTCGTGAGAACTTTGGCAATCGAATCCGGGCCGACGAACCAGCTCG
>Ga0326597_10003181_pt1 | contig 23893 bp, 17 predicted proteins | sample RVTome_12_FD_203789 | JGI IMG/M metagenome (GOLD analysis project Ga0326597, IMG submission 203789) | Soil microbial communities from uranium-contaminated site in the Upper Colorado River Basin, Wyoming, United States - RVT100D185 | ecosystem: Environmental > Terrestrial > Soil > Contaminated >... | reverse complement strand
TCGTACGCGCGGCATGGCGCGGAGTCGGGCCAGCTCTTCCGTGAGGTTGTAGTTCCCCTGAATAGGGCGGACAAAGATCCGATCTTGTTTGCTGTGATAGTGCGACTCGTTCGCCACCACGGGAGGTGCCGACGCGCCTTTCTTCCCTTCAGTCACTCACACCCTCACTCCCCGGCAACCAGGCACCAGCGTGCCACATTGTTCACGTCCCGTATTCGTCGAGCTTGAATCGCTTCGGCTTGAGCGTACGACAAAGCTCGCGGTTGAGACCCGCTTGCGGCAGGCCGATGCCCGCATCGCGCGCCATCGCCTGGACGACTTCCAGATCGTCTTCAGCCCAGGCCATCGTGTGCGTACCCCAGTGCCGAAGGGCGTAATTGTCCGCCCCCGTCTTGGCAAGCGAGGTTCTCAGGAGAGCCACGTCCACGCCCGATCGCTTGGCCAGCGCCAGCGCCTCGTGATCGGCCACCAGGCAGGCCCACATCACCATGTTGTTTGCCGCCTTGGCCACCTGTGCCGTGCCAACTCCACCGGTGTGCACGATGTCGCTGGAGAAGGTCGCCAGCACGGGTCTGAGGCGTTCGACCACCTCGGCGGTTCCTCCGACAAACGCCAGCAGCGTCCCCTCGTCGGCGGCGCGGCCGCCACGGCACATGGTGGCGTCCACGATGTGCACGCCCGATGGCGCTGCGGCCTCCGCGACTTCCCGCATCGTACGAGGATTGACGGTCGAGAGCACTGCGACGATTGTGGCGCGCCCTCGGTCAGCGAGCAAGCCGCTCGGCGACAGCAGCTGACGGACGTCGCGGTCATATCCCACGCAAACGAGAATCACCTGACACTCACGCGCCAGCGTCGAGGGCGCATCGGCCCACTGGGCCCCTAACTCCAGTATTTTCTGCCGTTTACCAGCATCGATGTCATAGACGGTCGCGGCAAACCCCCTGCGGACGAGGTGGCCAACGATTGGCTGGCCCATTCGACCAGCGCCGATCACGCCGACGGTCGCGATCTCAACTGCCTCAGTCATGTTCACCCGCGTTGATGTGGCGAAACCCTCCCGACAGAGACATTCTGTCGCGGAACCGGGCATGTCCGGAGCAAAACCGTAGTCCTCGCGAAGCTGGAATAGCTCGATCGGTCGGCTCTAGCCAGTTGTGTCAGATGGGCCGGTTTTGCGGAGGACATGTCCGGTTCCGCGAGAGACACGGTGTTCGTTCCGCCTTCGTGGCTGGCCGTCCGCTATCGCTTCTGCGTGATCGTATCGAGGAGCGCCGGCTGACCGGCCTTCACCTTCGCAATCGCCCGCGCGAGCGCGGCCGCGATCCCCCCGGGCGACTCGATTGGGCCCTCGGCGTACCAGCCCATCGATCTGGCCATCGCCGCGAAGTCCGGCGCCGGGTCGTCCAGGTCCATGCCAATGTGCGCGCGCTCGACCGGCGTGCCGCGCAGATTCGCCATCCGGATCTGATGCTCCCAGTCGTTGTAGTACGCCCGGTTGTTGTACATCACCACAAGCAGGGGAATCCGATGCTTCGCCGCCACCCACATCGCACCCGCATCGAACATCAGATCGCCGTCGGGCTGCATATCCACGACAAGGCGTCGCTTGTCGCGGTGCGCCAGCGCCACGCCGAGTGAAATGCCGAACTGCGTAGCGGTCCCGAGTGACCGGCCCGGATGCCGGTAGGGCCTGTCAAAATCCCACAGTTTGCGGGTCCACCGCTCCAGTGTGCCAGCCGTCAGCACCCAGTCCTCGTGTTTGATCGCCTCCCACACCTCAGACGCCAGGCGCGGAAGCGTCGTGGGGCTCGCGTCCCAGTCTACCTTCGCCTCGCGTGCCCACTGCTCGCGCCACGCCCGGGTGCTCACGCTGGTGTCGGCGATCCGTGCCTTGACCCGCTCAGCGAGCGCGGCATCGCCCTCGATGCGGGCTGCAAGCAGCGTGGTCAAGGCGGGAATCGCCGTGGTGGTATCGGCAAGGATCTGAAGCTGGGCATGGTGCACACGCTGATAGTCGAGCGCCCAGCTCGAGAGGCCAATGTCACCGAACCCGATATCGACCCACGTGGCGCTCTTCGGAACGACAGACGTCACCTCGCGTGTCGCGCTCACCAGCTCGGTCGTCGGCTTCTCCCAGTCGCGAGTATCCAGGCAGAGGACGAGGTCCGCATCACGGAACACCTCCGTCGTATGGCTCACGTTGAGTGGATGCCGCGACGGAAAGTTCAATCGGCTGTCAACGTCGTACACCGGAATGCCCGCCGTCTCGGCCAGCTCCACGAGAGCGTAAAAACCCTCGGGCTCTCGACCGACGTACTCGGCGATGATGACGGGTCTGCCAGCCGCCGCGATGAGATCCGCCGCCCGAGCCAGCATGGTCGGGTCCGCCGCCATACGCGACGGCACTCGGGCCGCACCCGCGGGGGGCATCGCGACATCGTGTTCGAGCGTCTGCTCCTGCAGCCACGCGTCGTAGCACATATAGATCGGTCCGCGCGGCTCGGTCATCATCACCGAGTAGCCCCGGGAGAAGGCCTCGGGAACACCGTCGATGACGTGGGGCTGGTAGTCCCACTTCGTGTACCCACGCACCGCCTCACCCTGACTCTGCGCCGTGTGAATCCAGTCGATACGTGGGCGACGTTTGGTCTCGTCCATCGGCCCCGTCGCGCCCACGACCAGCACCGGCACCCGGTCGATATAGGCGTAGTAGATCGCCATGTTGGCGTGCAGGAGCCCCACGAGGTTGTGCAGAATCGCCACCATCGGTTCGCCGGTCGCCTTGGCGTAGCCGTGCGCAATCTGGACAGCTGTTTCCTCGTGCTGACAGAGCAGCATTGCCGGACGGTTGCCACCGTAGTTCACGATGGAATCGTGAAGACCACGATAACTGGCACCGGGGTTGATCGCCGCGAACCGCAGATCGTAGGCGTGCAGCAGATCGACGATGACGTCGGAAGCCCAGCGACGGGTCTCCGCCGCGCCAGGCGCACGAGTGTGAGCGTGCTCGTCTGGCATCATGCCACCGTGAGGACGACGCACTTCTCGGGGTGGAGCTGAACGAATATCGGTTCCCCGACCTTGGTTCGCAGCGCCGGATGACGCCGCGACAAGAGGGTCCGAGGACCCACCGCCACCTGGAAATCCAGGGCCTCGCCAAGAAACACCTTCTGATCCACCCGCGCCTCCCAGACGTTCCCGCCCGTGGGTCGGGTCTCCGTCAACTCCACATCCTCTGGCCGCACCGACAACGAGACCCGATCGTCGGGCCGCCAAGACTCAGCCGTGGTCACCGTGACATCACCAATCTCGGTACGAACGACGCACGTCCCATGCGCGGACTCGCCCGGCCCGGCGACGGACACGATCCGTCCGTCGATGAAATTCGTGTTGCCCACGAAGTCGGCGACAAACGGACTCCCGGGTCGCTCGTAGATGTCGCGCGGGCTCCCGATCTGGGCAATGCGCCCTTCGTGCATCACCGCAATTTCGTGCGACAAGGCCAACGCTTCACTCTGATCGTGGGTGACGTAGACCGTGGTGATCCTGAGCTCACGCTGCAGGCGCTTCAGCTCGAAGCGCATCTTCTCACGGAGCTTGGCGTCGAGATTGGACAGCGGCTCGTCGAGCAAGAGGAGGGCCGGCTCCATCACCAGTGCACGCGCCAGCGCAAGGCGCTGCTGCTGGCCCCCCGAGAGTTTCGTGGCCTCCCGGTCCGCCAACTGGTCGAGCTGCACGGCCGACAGCACTCGCGTGACCCGCTCGGCCACCTGCGTCCTCGAGTACCGGTTGCCACCGACCTCCAGCGGGAAGGCCACGTTCTGAAACACGTTCATGTGGGGCCATATGGCGTACGACTGAAATACCATGCCAAAGCCGCGGCGGTTCGGCGCCACGAAAATGCCCTTTGAACCAGAGTAGACGACCTTCCCGCCAACCGAGATCTCGCCCTCACGTGGCCGCTCGAGGCCCGCAATCGACCGCAGCGTCGTGGTCTTGCCGCAACCACTCGGTCCAAGCAGCGTGAACAAGCGCCCCTCTTCCACGGCAAAGGACACATCCTGTGCGGCCTTGACGATCTGACCGTGGTCGCCGGCATACTCGGTGGAGATATGTTCGACGGTGAGCACGACTCGCTTGATCCTATTCCTTCACGCCGTACTTCTTGCCAAGCCACTGCGCGACGAGCACCAGCGTGAAGAGCGCGATGATGAAGAGCACGCCGAGCGCGGAAAGCTCCACGTACTGGCCATTCTCCCACAGCTCCCAGATCACGATAGACACCACCTGCGTGTCAGGGCTGTAGAGCAGGATCGACGTCGACAGCTCGCGAATCGAGACGATCATCACGTAGATCCAGCCGGCCAGCAGGCCCGGCTTCAGAAGCGGCAGGACAATCCGGCGAAAGGTCGTGCTCCACGACGCGCCACTCATGGCCGCTGATTCCTCGAGCTCCTTGTGAATTTGAAGCATCGATGTCGTGCTGTAACGCAAACCGTAGGGCATGAATCGCGTGACGTACGCAATGAGCATGATCCAGATCGTGCCGTACACGCCCACGTTTACGTTCAGATAGAAGATCATGATGGCGAGGCCCAACACGAGCCCAGGAAACACCAGCGGAAGCGACGCGACGTTGTCGAGAAGCCACCGCCCGCGAATCTTCGTCTTCACGACGATCCAGCAGATGACCGACGTCACGAGCATGACGATCGTTGCGGCGCTGAATGAGAGCACCACGCTGTTCCAGACCGTGCGCCCAAGATTGGGGTACGAGAAGACGAACCGGTACGGGTCGAGCGTGAGATGTCCGAGCGCCTCCATCGAGGGCACCGCGTAGAACCGCTGCAGCGACGACCAGAGGAGTACCGCGAAGGGCAAGATGACGATCAGCAGAAAGTAGGCGATGAAGGCCGCCGCGGCCACCCAGCGCCACCGCCCAAGATCGATCTGACGGGGGCGGAACCCCTTCCCCGTCATCGTCGCGTATCTCGACCCCTGGCTCGACAGCCTCGAGACGAAGTAGACGCCCACCGTCGTGATCACGAGGAGCGACACCGCGTAGGCCGACGCCAGACCCACCTGACTGGGATAGCGGTGCACCGCCTGATAGATGGCGGAGGTGAACACCTGGATCCCGACCGGAAGTCCGAGCAGGGCGGGTACTTCAAAAGCCTCGATGGCCCGCACGAAGAGGATGAGCACGGTCGCCACGATCGCCGGCCACGTCAGGCGAAGTGTCACCCGCCACGCCACCTGAAAGATGTTGGCGCCGCTCATCGTGGCCGACTCCTCGAGCGACGGATCCATCGCGCGAAACGCCGCGGTCATCAGCAGAAACGCCATGGGCGAGTAGTGCAGCCCGTCCACCCAGATCATGCCGGGCAAGGAGTAGATGTTGAAGGGCGCCTCATCCAGACCGAACCAGCTCTGCCCGACGAGATTCAGGATCCCGATCTGCGGACTCGCAAGAAAGATCCATGCGACGGTGAAGAGAATCGATGGGATGACCAGCGGAATGAGCGAGAGGGCGAAGAAGACGCGCTTGAAGGGCGTGTTCGTGCGCTCGTTCATCCACGCCAGAGATGTCCCCAGGAGGAACGCGAACACAGCGGTACCGGAGGCAAACTGCACCGAAGTCCAGAACAGCCGCCAGGTCGCCGAGCTCCCGTACGCGGCAGCGTAGTTCCCCACGGTGAACACCGCCTCCGCAGCCGCCGTCTGCGGCGTGCGGAAGCTCTGCCAGATCAGAAAACTGAGTGGAATGACGGCGATATAGACCGTGAAGGCCACCGACACACCCATCACGACCCACTTCCAGTCGAAGGCGGGCGACCGCGCGGCGTCGGTACTGCCTGGCCCTGCGGGAACGCCCAGGCTAGGTGTCGCCATGCGCGTCGGTGTGGCCGTGCCCAGCGTCGTCAGCGTGCGAATGAGCGTGGTCGTGCGGGTGATGATGCCCGCCACCGTCGACGTGTGTGTGGGAGTGGGGGTGCGTGTGAGAGTGTTCGTGTGAGTGCGTGTGGCCGTGGGCGTCGTGGTGACCGTGATGGTGATGCTTCTCGGCTGCGCTCGGGATGCGCGGATCCTCGCTGAAGACGAGCGACTTGATCGTCACCGGCACCGTGAACGACGGCATGCGTACGCGACCGAGGTCGACATAGTCGAAATCCCACAGGGCGATGCCATCGAGCACCAGCACCTCGGATCCAACACCCAGCTCGTCCTTCAGGATGGTTCCGAGGGTTTGCGCGACGTCGCCGTCCAGCACGACGAACAACGGTTTCCCCTCGGCGATCGTGCGCGGCAGTGCGTCGGCAATCCCGCGGGCCAGTCCGGCCAGGCGGGGGTAGGCCGGCGCGCCTCGCCAGCGAATCGCAATCGCCACTTCCGCCTCTCCTTCAACGACATCGAACTGACGGAAGTGATCGCGAATGGCGGCAGCCACCTTTGCCGGATCGACGATCTCCTCGAGTTGCACGGGAGGTCGGACCACCTGGAGGTTCTTTCGAGGAAGAAGCGCACCAGGGCTCGAGATGTACACCGTGTTGCCAGAGAGCTGCACACTGTATTCCGACGCACCGAGCGCGGTGGCGCGAATACACTCTCCGGCCGGCAGCAGCGCATGCGGCAGCCGCCCCGCCTCGAGCCGCTCGCGAATCGCACGACCCAGCCGAGGCCCAAGGTCTCCAAAGTCATGCGCTTCGCGCTGGTAGACGTACTCGCTCACGCCACCGGAAAACATCGCGCCCTGGATGCCACCCACCACGCCAAGCGGTTCGGTCAGCCACAGGCTTTCGACGTCGTGTGACGGGGGGCTTTCGGTCAAGGCCGCGACAAGCGCGTCAGCCATCCACGAGGTCACGCGGTCCAGATCCGCGTCGCCGACCACATCGCCAAGATTCCAGGCGCACCCGGCCAGTGCTGCCAGCCGCCGGCCCGCGGGATCAAGGCGCGTGAGGCGGCCTTCGTCATCGAGCACCGCGAGGCGTCCTCCGATGTGGAGCGCCGCGGTGTGAACGACGTTGCCATTTTCGACGAGCGCAAGCTTCGTCGTGCCGCCGCCAATGTCGATGTTGAGCATCGGAACGCCGCGCTCGTGCGAGACCTTGGCCGCCCCGGACCCGTACGCGGCCAGCATCGACTCCATGTGATGTCCGGCGGTGGCGCAGACGAACTCCCCGCCCACATCGGCAAGGACGTCGGCGATCGCCTGGGCGTTCTCTCGTCGCAGCGCTTCGCCGGTGAGGATGACCGCTCCGGTATCAATGTCGTCGGGATGAACCCCCGCGGCGGCATACGCCTCATCGACGATGCGTCCGATGGCCTGGTCGTCGATCCGCTCTTCGCTGAGATACGGCGTGAGCGCGACCGGCGACTGATAGAGCGTCTCGCGGTTCACCACGAAGTAGCGGCTGGTCAAATCCTCTGAGAGTCGACGCAGCTCGATGCGAGAAAAAATGACCTGTGTCCCCGCTGAGCCGATGTCAATCCCGACCGACAGCAGCGAGATGTTGTCCTGCAGCCACAAGCTCGTCGCCGTCGGATCGTACTCCCCACCAAGATCGTCGTGGTCGTGATCGTGGTCCGCCTCCCCGTCGTCGTGAGAGTGCAGCGGATCCATACCCAGGAGATGATCCTCCAGGCGATGCGGGCGTTTCGTATCCGGGTCGCTCATGTCTCCCCTTGGTCAGCGAGCCACCGAGGCGCATGGACCGAGCTGCACCCAATCTGCGCAGCCGCCGGGATCAGGCTTTCCTGTGGAGCGCGGTGGCAGCTCGTCCAACTGCAGCGTGTCGGTGGCAGGCACGACGCCGGCCGCCGGGCACACCGACGGCAGCGTGGCGACCTCCGGCCCAAGGTCGGATCCTACCCCGATCCTGGTCGAACCCTCCGCAACAAACGGCGGCGCCGCTGGACTTGTCACTCGCGCGGCTGGGAGTTAAGGTGTGACGCACATTGTGGGAGGAAGACGCGTGAAGAAGAGGACTCTCGCTGCCGGAGCGGCGCTCGGCACCGTGGTATCGGCGCTTCTGTGGATGCCCATCGCGCGCGCACAGACCGACGCGTTCGCCCCGGTCTCAGAGACGATGCTGGCCAACCCGGATCCGGCCGATTGGCTCCACATCAGCCGCACCTACAATCAGCATCGCTTCAGTCCGCTGGCGCACATCAACAAGGCCAACGTCGCCCAGCTGCGCATGGCCTGGTCGCGAGGCCTGCCGGCCGGGACGCAGGAATCGACCCCCATCGTTTATCGCGGCGTGATGTACGTGATGGCGCCTGGCGGCAGTGTCCAGGCGCTCGACGCCACCAACGGCGACCTCGTCTGGGAATACGAACGCGACTATCCATCGACCGTTCAGAACCGAGCCGCGCGCAGCAAGAGCCTTGGAATCTACGAGGACATGATCTACTTCGGTGCGCCGGATGGATTCCTCCTGGCGCTCGATGCGCAGACCGGCACGCTCAAATGGGAGACCAAGGTAGACGACGGCCAGATTACCGCCGGTGGACTCCTGGTCGCCGACGGCAAGGTGATTTCGAACCGCACGTGTCGGCGGGCGGAGCGCGAGTTCTGCTTTATCGCCGCGCACGACGCCAGGACCGGCAAAGAGGTGTGGAAGTTCTACGTCACCGCAGCGCCGGGCGAACCGGGAGGTGACACCTGGAACGACCTGCCGGTTGACCAACGCGCTGCGGGCCCCTGGGGCCTGCCCGGCTCGTACGATCCAGTCCGAAAGGTTGTCTATTGGGGCGTGGCCAATCCCAATCCGTACACCCGGTTCAAACGGTACGGGCGCTACGGCGCCGTTTCGGCAACCTCGCCGGCAGAGCTGTACAGCAACTCCACGCTGGCGCTCGACGTCGAGACGGGCACGCTGATCTGGCACTACCAGGAACTGCCTGGCGACGACTGGGACGCGGACCACAACCAGGAACGTCTTCTCGTTCGCACCCGCGTGAACCCTGACCCACGGTTCGTCAAGTGGATCAATCCGACGGTGACATCGGACACCGAACAGGACGTCGTCATTACCGTCGCCGAAGGGGGCGGCATGTTTGCGGTCGCACAGGAGACCGGCCAGTTCCTGTGGGCAAGGCCGTTCCCCTTCGACGACCCGAACATCAACATGACCGTCGTCGATGTAAGGACTGGCCAGACGAGCGTCAATCCCGACAAGCTGTTCACGAAGGACGGCGACACCATCACCGGGTGCTACCACAACACGCGCGGACTCTGGCAGATCGCCTACCACCCGGCCAAGAATTCGCTCTACGTGCCGTTTCACGATCAGTGCCTGTCGATGCAGGCGGTCAACAGCAGTCCGAGCGGCTACGGCCGTCGCACCGGTGTCATCCGACCGGGTTCCGACCCGAAGGCCTACATGGGCATGGCCAAGATCGACGTCTCGACCGGCGAGATGAAGGTGATCTACTCGCAGCCGCAGGGGACCAACGGGTCGGCGCTCGTGACCGCTGGCGACCTGGTGTTCTTCGGCGATCTCAATCGACGTCTCCGCGCCCTCGATGCCGATAGCGGAGAGGTGCTCTGGGAGACGGTCGTCGGCGGCATCATCGTCAACAGCACGATCACCTATGCGGTGGACGGCACCCAGTACGTCATGGTCTTCACAGGGAATGGGCAGTCGGTCACGAGTGGACCGCTTGCGCTCACCCGCGGAGCCATGCCTCCGCCAGTCCTGGGGCACAACGCCATCTACGTATTCGCTCTGCCGTAGCAGCGGGATGGACCCCATCCGACTCAAGACGGCCCTCGTCACGCGCGGACACACGGTCGGGCTGAAAGACGGCACCGTGACGCCTTGCGGATTCGAATTCGATTTCGAGGACGTGCCGGTCATCATCAAGGCGTTCCGCCGGATGGTGCGGGGGCTGGAGTTCGACGTCTGCGAGATGGCCATCACGACATATATGTGTGCGCGGGCGCATGGCAAGCGCTTCACCGCGCTGCCGATCTTTCCCATGCGCGCCTTTCACCATGGGGCCATTGTCTACAACACGAAGGCCGGCATCAGCAGTCCGAAAGACCTCGAGGGCCGGAGGGTGGGCGTGAATCGCGGGTACACCGTCACGACCGGGCTCTGGGCCAGGAGCATCCTGCAGGATGAGTACGGCGTGGACCTCAGCCGAATCACGTGGGTGCTGTCGGGCGACGAGCACGTGGCCGAGTACCAGCCGCCTTCAAATGTGATCCCTGTTGAGCAGGGCAAGAAGCTCGAGGACCTCGTGCTCTCTGGCGAAATCCCCGCCGCGATCGGCGTCCAGATCGATGCTCCCGACGTGCAGCCGCTCATCCCGAATGCGAGGGAGGCTGGCTTCAACGCGCTCCGTGCACGCGGCCTCTACCCCATCAACCACACCGTCGTCGTGAAGGACGACCTGCTCGCCGCACACCCGACTCTGGCGGCGGGGATTTTCAACGCGTTTGCCGAAGCGAAGCGTCCCTACCTCAGGCGGCTGGCCGAGGGCTCGATCGCCGAACCCTCGAAAGACGACGCCGTCTTCAAGGCGATCATGGACATCACCGGCGACCCCCTGCCCTACGGCATCGAGCCGAACCGAACGACACTCGAAGCCGTGATCCGGCACGCGGTCACGCAGGGAATCCTTCCACGCACGGTCAGCGTGGAGGATCTGTTTGCTCCGAGCTCGCACGGTCTTGTGGCCTAATTGGTTGGCCTGATCGCGTCCGGCCGAGAAGGTTGGAGGTCCGGGGCAGACAGTGGGTTTCCATCGGATGGGATCTGTCTATACCAAAGATAGACGATATTGGGGCATGCTCTTGGTTAACCGAAGACCGTTATGCGTCCTGGCCAATCTGACACAGCAGAGCGCGATTCCCCTGTTCAGGCTTGGCTCATCTGGCGTTGCGATACGCGTGCAGGTGAAGCTCAGCCGAACCTCAGCGAATACGATCGAGATCTTGATCGGCGACCTGACCGTGCATGAGAACGTCGAGCTCCCGTTGACCTATCGCGGTATGCGGGTCGTGGATCGCAAGAAGCGGGTCTTCAAAGCCCTCGAACGGCGGGCACCCGGCACCGGGCGGCGTCTGACTGACTCGGCCGGCCGGCGTCGACCACAGCCTTGGCACGCGATGGCTGTCGAGACACCGCCGGGCGGACGTGATGCAACCGTGACGGTCGCCGGGGCGGCGCCATGAGCGTCGTCACCGCGTAAATCCGGATGCACGCTGAATCCGGCACGACGTCGCCATGGTTGCTCCGCCTGCGGCGCGTCGCAGGCGTCATCCGCCGCTGGCTTCGCAGCTGGCAAATGACGCCGTACGCGTACGTCTTCGACCGATACCGGCGGAGATTCGACGCGCAACGCCTGGGTGATCCCGGCCGCGTACGAACCCCAGGAACGCGGAGACTCGTGTCCGTCGTGCTGCCGGTCTACAACGGCGAGGACTACATCGAACAGGCCGTCCGAAGCGTCCTGGCCCAATCGTATTCGGACTTCGAACTGCTCGTCGTCGATGATGGGTCGACCGATAGGACATGGGCGATTCTGGCGCGGCTGACGATGGAGGACGCGCGGATTCGATTAATCCGCCAGAAGAACCAGCGCCTACCGAGCGCTCTGGCCGCCGGTTTTCGGGCGGCAACCGGCGAGTTCTTGACCTGGACCAGCGCCGACAACGTTCTGAAACCCGGCTGCCTGGAGACTCTTGTCGACGAGTTGCGCGCGCATCCGGAGCGCGATCTCGTCTATGCCAACCTGGACATCATTGGACCTGACGGCGTGCCGCTCGAGCAGTCGGCGTGGTTTGCGGGCTACCAGGTGCCGCGCGGCAGCCCGCACGTGCACCTGCCTACCGATCCGTCGGAACTGAATATCTGGCCGAACAACTACGTTGGCGCGGCGTTTCTCTATAAGGCGTCCGTGCCGTACCTCATCGGAGACTACAGTCGGTACCTGTTTGGGCTCGAGGACTACGACTATTGGATGCGCCTCAATGCGGCCCTCTGCCTCCGGCACAGCGATGTCGTCGAGCCTCTCTACGACTACCGATTTCATGACACGTCGCTTACGGCCAGGGACCGAGAACTGCGCATCACCGCGCGCCGCGACGCGCTGATGGTCTTCGAAGAGTTTCGCCGCGACTTTCTGCTCGCTCCGACCCTCTGGTCCGTCACGCACGCTCGCGAACGCGAATCGCTGGCCGCCGCCGTGATCGCGGAGCTTCGTGCCGGTAATCGACAGGTCGTTGACCTGGACCGGCTGCGGGGCATGACGCTTCCATCTTGCTGGTGTCCAGTCGTGCACGTGCATGTGGGGGCGGCGTCCGACTGCGCGTCGCCGCCGGCCGACCTATCCGAGGGGATTCTCCAGGTTCTGCTACTGAACGAGACTTCGCTCCCCAGGGAGGTGCACGACGGTTGGCATCTCGCGCTCGTGTGCGGCAGTCCTGCCGTGTTACCGCGTACCTACCGCCCGCGGCAAGGGTGGCTCGCTGCCGATCGACTCGGTGAACTGCTCCAGGCGGCAGAGCTGCGCGCGAAGAGCGATCAGTTCGCGGCGATTGAGACGCTGATTCACGAGCCGCCATCTCAGCCGCTCCAGGCATCGGTCGTAATCTGCACCTGTAGGCGACCCGATCTGCTCAATCGCGTCGTGGAATCGCTGGCGGCGCAGGAAGGCGTCTCGGATCTGACCTTCGAGGTCCTGATCGTCAACAACGATCCGGACGATGCTTCGGTTGCACAGGACGTCGACGCCTTGCGTCTCCGCCACTTCGCCGATGTTCCCTCGCGCCTGCGACTGATCGACTGTCCCTTTGCTGGACTGTCGTTCGCGCGCAACTTCGGAGTGGCGGCCGCCCTGGGCGCCGTGCTGCTGTTTCTCGACGACGACTCGATCCCAGAGAAAAGCTGGCTGCGCGTCATGGTCCGGGCGTTCGCCGAGCACCCGGAGGCGGGAGTCATCGGCGGTGCAATCCAACTGGTGCTTCCGGATCCGAAGCCGACCTGGATCGAGCCAGACTGGCACGGTTACTGGAGCCAGTTCGATCCCCAGGCGCCCATCTATCAAGCCGCCATGCAGTACTGGCAGCTGCCGTATGGGGCGAATTGGGGATGTCGCCGCGAGGCCATCATCGCGGCCGGCGGCTTCCGGACCGAGTACGGCCGCAAGGGCGGCGATTTTGGCGGTGGAGAGGAACTAGTGGCCGGCTGCGTCGTCCAAGCGCTCGGCTATCGCGTTGGCATCGAACCGGAGTCGATCGTACGACATGCGGTGGATCCCGATCGGTTCACGCTCGATCATGTCGCGCGGACGATCCGGGCAGGCATCAACGTCGCCTATCAGTGCCACGTCGATCAGTACTTTCACTCCGGCGTGACGGTCCGCTTCGGAGTAGCCCGGGCACTGCACTGCGCCCTGAGGGCGCTGCGCGCCCCAGCCCAGGCGGAGCGCGTGCGACAGTCGGCCTACGCGGCCGCACATGGGGAGGTCGCGATGCGGCAGTTCCGCGACCACTGCCTGCGTATGAGGAGACCACATGCCGCACGCGCAGGTTGCGGCGCATCCCGGAGCGTCCGGGAGGTTGCAGTGCCGGTGCCAGACGTCTCGGTGATCGTTCCCGTCTACAACAAGGTCGCGCACTTGCGCGACTGCCTCGAGTCCATCCTCAGTCAGTCGCTGCGGACGATCGAAGTGATCTGCGTCGATGACGGATCGACCGACGGCTCGCGAGCGGTCCTTCACCAGAGCGCCCGAGACGACCCGCGTATTCGTGTCATTGAACTGTCCGAAAACCGCGGTCCTGGTCTTGCGCGCAATGCTGGCCTCGCCGCGGCGTGTGGCGTCTTCGTCCAATTCACCGATGCGGACGACCTGTTGCCGTCCGATGCCCTCGCGCTTCTATTGCGCAGGGCCCAGTCCGACCGCGTCGAGGTGGTGCGGGGCGGCATCGCCGGATTCGACACCGCCGCGCCTGGCGCCTCGCGAACGCTGGATAGCCCGCCGGCTCTCAGCCGCTTCCGTCCAATGGATCACCGCGCCTTTTGGGTGCCGTGGTGGCACACGAGCTATCTCTTTTCACGGGCGTTCCTTCGCAGCCATCGGATTGCGTATCCCGATCTGGCGAACGGCGAAGACCCTGTGTTTCTGGCTCGCGTGCTTTACAGGGGTGCCCCTGATCTCGGTGATCCCGCAGGTGACATATCGCTACCGGTCGTCGTCTGGCGAGCATCGGCGGTCATATCGGCATCTGCGCGACTATCTCGATCAAGCGGAACAGATTCGCGAGTTGTTTCTGCCATCGGTTCCCGCCGCGTGGTTCAGCGGGTTTGCCCCCGCCGTGCTGCCGGAAATCGAGACGCTGATCGAACGGGTGTCGATGTCCGATGACGAACGTCGTACCGCCACAGCCGAAACGGCGAGAGTGTTCGAACTCCCGCGCGCCACCGCGGACGCGCGTGGCCGTCCGCGCTTTCTCTTCATGTACAAGGTCTGCGGCCTTGGCGGTGTGGAAGCCTCAATTGCGAACAAGATCGAGGCGCTCCGATCGGTGGGAGCCGAAGCGCGGGCCCTCTTCCAGTCGCACTATGGGGAAGGCGGCTACTTGGCCGCTCGTCAGCCGGGTTTCATGGTAGTCGGCAGCCACGCCGCTCAGCAACGTGTCATTCGCGATTTCGATCCCGACCTCGTCATGGTGATCGACAGCCCGTCGATGCTCGATGTCATCGGACTCGCCGGCGTCCGATGTCCCATCGCATTCGAGTCGCACGTACCCGATCCGGGTGCGATGGACTGGCAGTACCAGGGCGGTATTTCCGACGCCCGTCTCTCTGGATTCGTCGTTCCATCGGCGTTCAGCCGCTCGTTGCTCGTCGCCCTCGGCGTCGACGCCGCCCGGGTGACCGTCATTCCGAACCCGATCAATCCAGAGAGGTTCCGGCCGCGGCCGAGTACAGAGATCCTCGAGACCATTGGCGTTCCGGCCAAGCGCATTCCGGTTCTGTTCGTGGGACGCCTGGAGCCCCAGAAGGACCCCGTCGATTTCGTTCGTCTTGCCAGACGACTTGAGAATGTCGGCGGCCGCTTCCACTGCATTCTGCTGGGTGATGCCGTCGAAGGATTGGACTACGCCGAAACCGTTCGCGCGGAGGCGCGATCGGTTCGCGACATCACCTTCGTCAGTCGAATGGCCTATAGCGACATGGAGCTGCTCTACAGCGCCGTGGCCGCGTCGGGCGGCTGTCTGGTGTCTACGTCGAGGCACGAATCGCAGCCGATGGTGATGCTCGAGGCCATGGCCTGCGGGTGTCCAGTCGTGGCGACCGACGTCGGCGGCATCCGCGAGTTTCTGGAGAACGGCGTGACCGCATACGTGTACCAGGCCGGAGATCTGGACGCGGCCGCGCGCGCTGTTCAGGTCCTGGCCACTGACCGGTCGCGACGGCAGGCGATCGTTCAGGCCGGCATCGACTATGTCGGTCGTCATCACGGGCTCACCGCTGCAGCCCGAGCCTACGTCGATCTGCAGGGCATCCTCAGCGCTCGTGTGCGGGAGATGGTTGAACCGCCGCGGCCTATTCCGCCGCCCGACGAATCACCGGTGGATCTAGACAAGCAGAGGCTCGCCGATGCGGTTGCGGGATTGCTCGCCCGCCCCGGGAAAGCCTCTGGGCCGGAGCCCCTGGCCCCCTATCAGGAAGTCGCGCCGGGTGTGCGAATTGGGTTCGAGCCCTCGGCGAATGTGATGCTCGCGGTTTCACCGGTGTCGGGGGCGCGTGAGGTCGACGGGACGCGCCGTTTGATTCTGGACTACCGGCCGCCCAGTGGATGGCTGAGCATCGAGTTCTCGATCACCTGGGACGAACTTAAACACGCGCAACAGTATCGGTTCGAACTCTCGGGTCGAGCCAGTCGACCCATGCCGTGCAGAGTCGTGCTGAAACTGCCCCAGGCAGATGGCACGAGTGAGGAGGTAAGGCTCTGCGACATCTTGATGACGACGGCGGATCGCTCGGCGCGCGGCGCGGGTTATCTTCGAAAACTCTTCAAGCCTGGTTCAGAGGACAGCTGCCCATCGAAGATCATTCTCTTTCTCGACGCCAGCGCGGCTCTCCACCTCGAACTCGACGACCTGGCAATCGAGCTGATCTGACCTGGCCTTCTTCGGCCGTGCATCACAGGCCTTCGTGAGCGGCGTTCCTCTCTTGTCTCGTTGGGTACTGCCTCTCTGGTCGCACCAAGAGCAGGCCGAGGCTAGGTGCTTCTCCCGGGCGATGCGTTTGGTTTGGAACGGTACGTGTAGATCGTCCCAGGCACCGCCTTGGGCGCCATCGCGTCGTAGCCCTCAAGAAGCAGGAGGAGCGGAAGTGCGGGACGAACCCGATCGGAACTCACGAAGCTTCACTCAGCCTGTCGTCTTGCGAACTGGAGAATAACACAGTGGTGAGGACGCTGACGCCAGCGAATGGAACCGGGTAGCGCGGCAACCGGCGATCTTGAGCGAGTGATTGCTTGCCCTGGCAGAGCCGGGTTTGAGAGTCCAATATGCCGCTATGATGAGGTAGCGGACATGAGGTCCTTGCGGGTTCTATGCACGATTGGCACACGGCCGGAAGCGATCAAGATGGCTCCGGTCGTGCGCGCACTTCGACTGGCGCCGTGGGCATACCCGCGAGTCCTCGCCACCGCCCAGCATCGGAACCTACTTGACCAGATGCTGCAGGTGTTCGGGATCGAGCCGGACGTCGATCTTGACATCATGCGTCCAGACCAACCGCTGCCAAGTCTGACCGCACGACTGCTCGAGGCGCTTGACACCGCGCTCGAAGCCGAGTCGCCGGACATCGTGCTGGCCCAGGGCGACACGACCACCGTGTTGGCGACCGCGCTGGCCTGCTTCTACCGGCGGATCGCATTCGGCCACGTCGAGGCAGGCCTGCGCACGTGGAACTCGAACAACCCTTATCCCGAAGAGATGAACCGGGCGCTGGTAGCACGGCTCGCGCGCTGGCATTTCGCGCCGACGGCAAGCGCGCGCGAAAACTTGCTCCGCGAGGGCGTCCCACCCGACGCCGTCACGGTCACGGGCAACACGGTGATTGACGCACTGTTCGACGTGGCCGAACGCCACGACTCTCCGCCCGTCCATCTCGACCCGTCGAAACGGCTGATCCTCGTCACCGCACACCGACGCGAGAACTTCGGACCTCCCCTCGAGGAGTTGTGTCGGGCGCTCCGCGCCGTGGTGGACAGGAACCTGGACGTCGAGGTGCTCTACCCGGTGCACCCTAATCCGCACGTGCATGGGCCGGTCCATCGCGCCCTCGCGAACACCGCACGCATCACGCTCTGCGAACCGCTCGACTACGTGTCGTTCGTTCGAGCAATGAAGCGCTGCTTTCTGATCCTGAGCGACTCGGGTGGCGTACAGGAGGAGGCACCCGCGCTCGCCAAGCCGGTACTGGTCTTACGGACAGAGACCGAGCGGCCGGAAGCCGTGGCCGCCGGAGTCGTCCGGCTCGTCGGTACGGATTTCAGCACAATCACTGGGGAGGTTCAACGGCTGCTTGATGACCCATTCGCCTACCAGGCGATGGCCCGGGGGGTCTCACCCTACGGAGACGGAAACGCCGCGGCCCGCATTGTCGGCGTGCTCGCGTCCGCGACCCGGGTGGACCGCGTACCCGCATGACCAGCCAGGCGTTCGGGTTCGGTGCCTCCCCGCAGGACACGACCGCCGATGCCGCAGCCGGCGTTCCGACCTACGACTCAGCACGGGACGAGTCGCCGATCCTGCGCGAAGCCCGCGACCTCGTCCGATACCGGGACCTGCTCGGGCTGATGGTGGTCAACATCGCGAAGGCCCGCTACAAGCGCTCCGTCCTCGGCGTGCTCTGGACGCTGATGAACCCGTTGCTGAACACTGTCGTCCTCACGGTGGCCTTCTCGAACATCTTTCGATCGTCGCTGCCCAATTACGCCCTCTACGTGCTCTCCGGGATGGTGTGCTGGAACCTGTTTACGACGACAACTCTGTACGCCATGAATTCGCTGATCTGGGGCGGCTCGATCCTGGGACGCATCTATATCCCGCGCACGATCTTTGCCGCTGCCGCCGTCGGAAACGGCCTCACGAGCTTCGGCCTGGCGCTGGTACCGCTCGTCGGCATCATGGTCATAACGGGGCATCCATGGACGCTTGCGCTCTTGTCGCTTCCGTTCGCCGTGCTGCTGCTAACCGCGTTCGTGTTCGGTGTCTCGCTCCTCGTGTCGAGTGTCGCTGTGCTGTACACCGACTTCGTCGAGTTCTACCAGGTTATGGTGCAGGCCCTGTTCTTCTTGACGCCCATCATGTACCCAGAGGACATACTCCCCACATGGGCAGCGCCGCTTGCGCGCTTCAACCCGATGTACCACCTCGTCGAGATGTTCCGGCAACCGGTCTACCAGGGACAGTTGCCAGACTTGACGACGACATTGTTGGCCTCGGGCACGAGCGTCGCGTTCCTGATCGTCGGCTGGGTCACTTTCGCGCGCCGAGCCGACGAATTGCCGTACCGGATTTGACGTGAGCACTCACCTCGAGTCATCTGTTGCATCACCGGCGCCCGCCCACCGGCGTGCGGGTGCGCTCGCGCTCGTGCTCGACGACGTGGCCGTTCGCTACCGTGTGCCGCGCGAACAGACAAAGTCGTTCAAGCACCACGCTATTCGGTGGCTGAAACGAGAGGTGGTCTACGAGTCGTTCTGGGCGCTAGACGAAGTGACGTTCGAAGTCGCTCGTGGCGAGGTCTTTGGCATCATCGGACCGAACGGCGCGGGCAAGAGCACTTTGCTGAAGCTGATTGCGCGGGTGCTGCGACCGACCCGGGGACGCGTGCGTGTATTTGGACAGATCGCACCCTTGCTGGAATCGGCCGCAGGATTCAACGACGAGCTGACAGGCCGGGAAAATGTGTACGTCTACAGTGCGGTGCTCGGCCATCGCCGCGCCGAGACGGCTGCGCGGTTCGACACGATCGTCGAGTTCGCCGGCCTGGAGCAGTTCATCGATTCGCCGATTCGAACGTACTCGAGCGGAATGCTTGCGAGGCTGGCGTTTTCGGTGGCGACAGCCGTTGCCCCGGACATCCTGATCGTGGACGAGGTGCTGTCGGTCGGTGATGCCGAGTTCTCGAAGAAATCAACGGAGCGTATCGAGGGATTTCGGAAGGCCGGCACCACCATCATCCTGGTTTCCCACGACCTCGACGCCGTGGCTGAGTTGTGTGATCGGGCCGTGTGGCTGGAACACGGCAAGCTCAAGGCAACCGGAGCAGCCGTTGACGTCGTCGCGGCGTACCGGGAGGCCTGGGTGCGATGAACGAACGGCTGCCGCCTCGCCTCACGCACGGTCCAGGCGCGCGCAAACGAGTGCTGCTGCTGAGCTACGCGTTCCCGCCGCTCATCAATGCACAGGCTATCCGCTGGCTCATGCTCGTGCGCCAACTCATTGCGCGCGGCAACGCCGTCGACGTATTGACGCTCAACCTGCCGCCCTACTATCAGGACCTCCTCCACGAGATTCCGGCAGGCGTCCAGGTGCACCGCGTGTCACCGGGTCCGCTGGAACGACTCGCCTTCGGCGCCAAAGCGGAACTGCGCACCGAGAACGACTGGGTCGCTGCCCGCCGGCGGACCGGTGCCGTGGGCCTCGCGCGCCGCACCTACAGCCTGGTCCGGCGTGCAGCTGACGCCGCACTGGTGACCGACGTCTGCACCGAGTGGTTCCCCTTCGCCGCTCCCAAGGCCCTGGCACTTGCCAGAGAAGGCCGCTTCGACGTCGTCGTGTCGTCGTTCGAGCCGGGTGTGAACCACCTGCTCGGGTGGCTACTGAAGCGCCGCACGGGAATCCCGTGGCTCGCCGACTTCGGCGATCCCTGGGTCAACCAGAACACCCCGGGTTGGCGTCGAGGCCTCGACTTCGCTATCGAGCGTCGGCTCGTCGACAGGATCGACGCGGTGAGCGTCACAACTCAAGGCCTAGCCGCAGTCTACGAAAAGCAGTATCCACGTCTCGGAACCGTGCACGTGGTACCGCAGGGCTTCGATCCAGACATGTTCGCAGGCCTGGCGCCGGACCGGCTAGCAGACTCGAACAGTCTCAACCTCGTCTACACGGGCACGCTGTATCCGGAGCTGCGGAACCCGTCGGCGGTGTTCTCGGCGCTTCGTCTGTTGCGAGAGAAGGGGCTGAACGTCCAACTCACGATCGCGGGGCGGGTGCCCTTGTCAATGATCGAAGAGACGTTGAGCGGCGGCGAACTCGACGGCGTCGTGCGGTTTCTGGGCGTCGTGGCGCACAAGCGGGCACTCGCACTCCAGAAGGGCGCCGACGTGCTGCTGCACCTCGACAACTGCGGTGCCGACCTCCAGATGCCGGGCAAGTTGTACGAGTATCTCGGCGCCGGACGGCCGGTACTGGTGGTCCGTCACGGCCAGCCACACGCTAGCGCCGCCGCGCGATGTGTCCGCATGGTTGGCTGCGGCCGAGACGCTCCCGACGAACCGCACGCGATCGCCGAGGCGCTCGAGGCGTTCACCGCAACCTCGCGGAACCTGCGCGACTGGGAACCGGCACCGGACGCGGTTGCGCGGTATAGCTATGCCCGATCGGCCGATTCCTTGTGTGCCGCGATCGAACAGGCGATCGGCGGATCTAGCGCCAGACCTGTCCGGATACCGGTTCCAGACGGGGAGGCATGACGTTTCGCGAAGTGCGGGTTCTCGGAGCCGCAGACTCGCCCGCTGGGTCACGGCATCGCATGGTCGTCTTGAGCAGCCTCGCGCTCTGCTTGTCGTCGCGGCTGCCGCGCTTCGCCAGGCCACTGGTCGTTCGCCCTCGACGAGGTAGCGACCCTCGCAGAGGTGCGCGCGCTCTTCGATCCCACGTTTACGTGGAGTGACTCCCAGATCTTTCGCTTGCCACGGCTGGTTCCGCTCGGATTGATGCCGAGAACACCGGCGTGATACATGTCGTGTTCACTTCCACCCAAGGTGGCGGCGAGTCGCCGAGGAAGCTACGGGTAGACGACTAGCACTGCGGACACGAGGTACAACGGGGGCGTGCGCCGACCGTCTTCGTATGCACAACTGGTCCCAAGAGAACAGCCCGCGCAATCAGGCGCGTCCGGCCGGCAGGTGTTCACGTAGGCCTCGACGTTGTAGCTGATGTCGACCTCGCCTCCAGGGACGATGGCGGAGGTGACGTCGGCCACCCATGGTTCGACCAACGCCCCAGGACACCAGCCGGCGCGCGCGTACTGCCAGGTACCCATCTGCCCGTGCAGCGGATTTCGAGTCGCAGTCCGCACGCCATACGGTCCGTCGAAAAGGGACGTCGCCGACGCGCAGTGTATGCTCGCGGGCGCAGAATTCGGCGCAATTGTCCGCATTGCCCTGGCCGTGGCCGGTGACGAATGCGCGTATCTCGACGCGACCGGCAGTCTCCGGAATACGCACGCGCCGGGCCGTGACCTGGTCGGCGACCGTTATAGCAGGGTCGCCGTACCCAACGTTCTGCACGACCCATAGCGGGTACACGGCGATCGGCGGCGGCTTCGGCGGCGGTCGCGCGCTGTACCGATAGTAGAGCGTCACATCCGCCTGCCAGCCCGAACCCTTTTCGTCGAGAGATCCGACCCAGGTGTCGATGAACAGCCGGAAGGTGCGCTGGCCGTGAAGCCACGGCAGAAGGTTCCGGACGTCCAGCGACCACCGACCGCCGACCCCATACGGCGTGACGAACCGCAGCACTTCCAGAACTGACGCCTCCTCCAGATCCTCGCCGACGGCCGTGCCCGGAGCGGCAGCGGTATCACTGGGCGTCTGGACAATCGCAACGTAGCCTGTGCGATCCCAGGGGTCGCAGCCGCCCCGCGGACAGGAGAGGGTCAATTCGAGCGTGACGCTAGCAAGGCCCGCGGCCAATGCCGGTAAACGCACGACGCGGTCGACCTGGCGACGATCGACGGCCGCGCTCCCGCCGACGAAGTACACGGGCTCACCCGCGTAGATCGGCACCCGGAGCACTCGCTCCGCCGCAGGCGGATCGGGAGTGGCCACAGGCCGCGCGTTGGGGTCGAAGGTCCGGCAACCCACCGCGAAGACCAGCAGCACCCACGTCCATCCAGCTCTATTCCAGAAGATCATGATGGGGTGAGATTTGGACTCTATCTGGACGTCGGAGCCTGGCCGCGAAGATGTCGCCTCGATCGCACATCCTCGGCAAAGGTCGTGATCGCGTCGAAGGTGATGCGCGCCACGTTGGCGTAGCGCTCGACCGAGTCGTCAAGCGCGGCCGCGGTATAGCCGATCGCCGCGACCAGGGCACGAACGCGACCGTCGAGCCAGGGACCGCCGCCGAGACCACCGATCACTGGGATCGAGACGGCCTGGGTCGCGGCCGAGCCAGCCACGGGCCCGGAATTGGTGAAATCGAGCATCGCCGCGCCTGCGTCTTCAAGGAGCTTCGCTTCGGCGACAAACTGATCCTTCAGGGCCGCTGACAATTCTGGCCCCGCGCTCTCCATCCCTCCGTGCCGCATCGCCGTGTGCGGCGTGATCCCGAACTGCGCCCACACGGGAATGCTGGCACGAACAATGGCGCGTACCGCATCGGGATAGTCCGCCGCCGCGTCGAGCTTCAGCATGTCGGCACCGCCTTCGTCCACCAGCCGAGTGGCTGCCTCGACCGCGGCCTCTGGCCCACTCTGAAGAGGGCCGTACGGTACGTCGCAACTGACCAGCGCGCGTGTGACACCCCGGCGAACGGCCTTGCAGACAAGCAGCATCTGGTCGAGGGTGACGTCGAGATCGCTCTCCTGACCCCACATGTTGACGCCGACCGAATCGCCCGCCGACACGATGTCCACACCGGCGCGATCGACGACCTGCGCCATCTGGCGATCGTAGACCACGACCCCCACAATCTTCGTGCCGTCCCGCTTCATCTGCTGCAGCGATGCGATCGTCACCTTGTCGTGCACGTGCTCCCTCTCTCTCATCCATGCGGCATCGCAGGGAACCTATGGCCCGGTGCAGAATACTATGCGCTTGTGCGTTACCTCGTTCCCCACCGCGACGTATTCCTCGTCGGTGAGGGCCCAGCGGGGGAGCCCCGCCGGTGCCCGCTGGGAAGAACGCGAGTCCGAGCGAACGTGAAGATCTGCGCTTCGTGAGAGTTGCGTCGCCACCGCGCAGGCGCATCGACGTCGGTGCCGGCCGGACACCTACCGGAAAGACTGGAGAAGATCTTCGACGAAGTTGTCGTCGCTGGCGATGACGACCATGAGCGACCAGGGCCGCACATGCGCCAGGGTCTTCGACACGTCGGCCTCTGACGCCGAGCCGCCCCGAATCACCAGCGTCGCGGTGGGCACGCGGCTTCTGCTGCACGCCTCGCCAATGGTGGCCACCTCACCACCGTCGGTACCCGCTGCCACGACCATCACCACAAGGTCTGCCGTGACATCAGCCGCCAGGTCCTCTGCCGCGGAAGCGGGCAGGAACGTCACGCCACTCCAGGCGCGCTCAGCCAGTGTCGCGACGAGATGTTCGCTTCCGTGATCGAGCGGAATCACCGACACCGACCGCTGGGTTGGCGGTGGCGTCTGAATCCGAAACCTCGCCTCGGCGGCCGAACTCATCTGCGCGGATTCTGTGAGCATCGCTACAATCTACTCGGTCTCCTGGAGTAGAGCCTGGCGCCCAAAGCCTCGAGCCGCTGAACCTTCCTCGCTAGACCGACGCCGGCGCCACGCCAGGACGCGCAATCAACTGCTCGCGCGCCCCGTCCTTGTACGGCTGGTCCGGCGGCAGCACCACGGCCGCTGACCGCACACGCTGGTGCACCGGATCG
>Ga0326597_10003180_pt1 | contig 23894 bp, 24 predicted proteins | sample RVTome_12_FD_203789 | JGI IMG/M metagenome (GOLD analysis project Ga0326597, IMG submission 203789) | Soil microbial communities from uranium-contaminated site in the Upper Colorado River Basin, Wyoming, United States - RVT100D185 | ecosystem: Environmental > Terrestrial > Soil > Contaminated >... | reverse complement strand
GTCATGAAAGGCTCCCGGCGGAACAGTGGGCAAGATTGGGGGTGGTGTTTTGATGATCAGTGGATTCCGTGGATCGGGTTCTTGTGGCGGGTCTGGACGGAACGAATCAGGACGCGATCCTCCGCAAGTTGCGGTCGGCCGTGGAGTTGTTGCCCTATCAGGCGGCGGTCGTCGCCAGCGAATCCAGATTCACCTGGAACTGCTGGTCGCGGCAGACGGGCAAGAGCTTCACCTTCGCCATGCGCCGGCTACTGCGCGGTCTTTCGCGGCGCCGAAATCAGATCATCCTCTCCGCCGGTGAGCGACAGAGCCGGGAAGTCATGGAAAAAATCCGCGTGCATTGTTTCGGCATGAGAATCTGGTGCGAGTTCACCGGGCGGTTTCTCACCGAAGATCCCAGGATTCGCCGCCTGGAGGCGCGGTTGCCCGGCAATGTTCGCATCATTGCCTTGCCCGCAAACCCGCTGACCGCACGCGGATTTACCGGGGACGTGTTCCTCGACGAATTCGCCATGCACCGCGACGACGAGGCGATTTGGGCAGCACTTTTTCCGACGCTGCTGCGCGGCGAAGGAGAGTTGGACGTGGCCTCCACACCGCGAGGCCGCAAAAACGTTTTCTACCGGTTGAAGAACAATACGCGGTTTTTTCACAACACCGTGACGCTCGATGACGCGGTCCGGCAGGGATTGGATGTCGACGCTGCGGCAATGCGGGCGGGCATCGGCGACGAACGGACCTGGCGACAGGAGTTTTGCTGCCAATTTGAAGATGAATCCACAAGCTTCATGACCTACGACCTGATCCGTCGCTGTCAGGATGAGCGAATCGCGACAGAGCTTGACTGGGATGACCTGATTCGCCCGAACATGGACATCTACGTCGGCGTCGATGTCGGGCGTAAGCGCGACGTGACGGCGATTTGGCTGTGGAACAAGCAAATCGGTCCGGCCGCGCAACCGAACGTGAAAAGAACCACCCTCGATGCGACGGAAGATGCCGAACTTTCCACCGTCGGGGTTCTGGTCTTGTCCGACGCGCCGTTCGCTGAGCAAGAGTTACAGATAGGACGCATCCTGGAGCATCGGAGCGTCCGCCGTTGTTGCATCGATTCCTCGGGAATGGGGCTGCACCTGGCGGAACGACTTGTTGAACGCTTCGGTGATCACCGCGTGGAGCCGGTCGTCTTCACGGCGGGCCTCAAGAGCCAACTGGCCGGCGGTCTCCGTGTCATGGCCGAGCGCGGACGACTGAGGATCCCCGTCGATGAAGCGATCACGAATGATTGGCATTCCATCGAGCGGACGGTGACCACTGGAGGACACCTGAGATTCGACGCAGACCGATCCACCGGCGGACATGCCGACCGTTTTTGGGCGGCGGCCTTGGGAATCCATGCCGCCGAGGCGCCGGCGACCGGCGTCGGCTTCATTCCGGGCGGCAGACTCAACTTCGCCCGGAGTGGTTTGTGGTAATGCGTCACTCGTTCAGTCGCGACCCAACGGGGAGCGCTTCGTGGAGGTGCCTTGATGACTCTCTTGCAACGACTCGTTAACGCGGTTCGGCCGCGGTCCGGCACAATGCCCAGGCCCGGCGTCCTGGTCGGTCGCCACAAAGACGACTTGTGGCGTGAATACCCGGCCGACGGCTTGACGCCTCAACGACTCGTGTCGATTTTCCGCCAGGCAGACGGCGGATCACTGTCCGCGCAGATGGCACTATACGAGCAGATGGAAGAAAAGGATGCCCATCTGTTCAGCGTGGCGAATACCCGTCGCCTGGCGGTGACCGGCCTGCCGTGGGAAGTTGTTTCGGCGGCGGAGATGCCCGGCTGGGGAGCGGCCCGAGGCGTGTCGCACGAGCGCGGTCTTGCCGACGAGGTGGCGAGTTACTGTGATGAGACGTTGCGCAAGCTCTCGGGGTTTGAGGAAACGTTGGCTTTTCTGTCGCTGGCGTTTGGCAGAAACATCGCCGTGGCTGAGCTGGTCTGGGAAGCGACGCCGGCGGGTCTGCGTCTGGCAGAGTTGGTTCCGATCGACTTCGACCGGCTGGTCATCGGCGGCGATGGCGAGGTCCGCATCCTCACGGAGACTTCCAAGTTCGACGGCATCGCGCTGCCGGCCGACAAGTTCATCGTCCACACGCCGCTGTCCGCCAGTGGACATCCGATGCGCGGCGGTCTGCTGCGCGTCACGGCACTGGCGTTTCTGGCCAAGCACTTCGCCATCAAGGACTGGCTCATCTTCGCCGAGGTGTTCGGCATGCCCGTCCGCATGGCGCGTTATCACCCCAACGCCACGCCGCAGGAGAAACGCGAACTGTTGGACATGCTCAGGCAGTTGGGCGCCGATGCGACGGGGATTTTTTCCAAGGCCGTCGAGGTGGAGATCAAGCAAACGCGCGTGCCCGGCGAAACGAATCTCTACGAAAACCTCTGCGTCTACTTCAACCGCGAAATAAGCAAGGCCTGGCTGGGTCAGACCCTCACGATCGACACCCTCCGGACCCAGGCCAGCGCCGGCGCGGCAACCGTGCAGGACCGTGTCCGCCGAGACCTGCGCGACGACGACTTGCGAAAGGAGGCCGTGACCATCCGCCGAGACATGCTCTCGCCGTTGACGCGGTTGCGCTTCGGGCCGGACGCCCCGGTGCCGTTCTTTCGCCGAATCCTGGATCAGGTATTCGAGCCCGAGTTGCTGAGCCGTGTGCTCGACGTGGCGGTGAATCAGTTAGGCGCCCGAGTTCCGGCACGTTGGGCCCATGCTGCGTTAGGCATCCCAGAGGCGCAGAAGGACGACGCCGTCCTGCAGGGTGCCGGCGGTGCGAATGAGGCGTGAGTGGAACGGGCGGAACACTGATCAAGCTTACATCACTGTAAGCATCATCCACAAAAAGGGCAGACGGAGGACACGATGCAAGCCACGATTGATCAGACTGACAAAAGCGACGCGACGGAATTGGAGCGCGTGGTCCTGGAGGCATCGGCCGTTGGACAGGCTGCGACGGAGGGAGCCGCGACCGTGCCCCAACGAATCCTGATCGCGCCGGCGGGACAGGTCCGCAGCGCGTCGGGTTCTTTCCTCGTGGATCGCGATGCCATGGAGGCCACCGTCGCGGCGTTCCAGGCCCACGGAACCGACATCCCCATCGACTATGAGCACCAGACCCTGGGCGGTCCGTACAGTTCGCCGAACGGTCAGGCCCCGGCGGCGGGATGGATCAAGTCACTGATCGCCGTGTCGTCGTCTTCGGTTGTGGAGGGTGCCGACGGCCGGCCTTTGGCTAATGGCTTGTGGGCCGAAGTGACCTGGACGGATGAGGCCCGTGAGAAGCTGGCGGCACGACAATACCGCTACATCTCGCCGGTGGCACTGGTGCGACGGTCCGATCGCCGTCTCGTCGGGATTCATTCGGTTGCCCTCACCAACAAGCCGGCCATCGTGGGCATGTTGCCGGTGGTCAATCGCATCGATGCTCCGCGCCCGGTTCCCGGCGACGTCGAGGATTGGTGTGCGGTCGAAGACCGGAGCATCGTCGCCATGCGAGAGCTGCTGAATCTCGGTGAGTCGGCGGACGCCGACGAGGTGCTGCTGGCCGGAGCCGATCGAATCAGAACACTTCAGGAAACGATGACGGCGCGACAAGCCGCCGACCGTGTTGCCGCGGCCATGTCGGCAGGCAAGCTGACCGCGGCGCAGCGTGATTGGGCGATGGATCTGGCTCGACGCGACCCTGCCGAGTTCGACAAATGGCAAGCGGCCGCCCCGCAGGTTGTGGCGTTAGGGCGCACTGCGCCGCCGCGCGACCAAACCGGCACACAGGCCCTGAGTCGGCGCGCCTTGGAATCAGCCGCGCGGGCCGAGTGGCAGGCCAACAAATCTTTCCTCGAACAGCTTTGCAGCGAAGACGCATACGTCGCAAACGCCCTGCGCGACGGCGCGGCGCAGGTTGAATAGCAGGCCCCGGAGATTGCCGTGGTACGGGCATCTTGCCCGTGTGTTCACCACTGAGTTGCTGGTGCAAAACGCAGATTGGATAACCCGAATTAACAAACGGCAGTTGAAGGTTTGGCGCCAGCGGGAGTACGTCAAACCTCACAACAACAGTGAGTCAGTGAAGGGAGAAGATCATGGCCTTGACGGCAAGTCGGGAACTGAATCGTTTTGTGGATCAGGAGCTACGCTCATTCTCGGTAGCGGCGGCGGCCAAAGTCTTCAAGGGCGCCATCGTCGGCGTCGAGCGTAGCACCGGCCACGTTCGCAATCTTCAAGCGGGGGATACGTTTGCCGGCATCGCCTACGAAGAAGTTGACAACGCCAACGGATCCGCCGGCGAGGTTTCGGTTCGCCTTTACACCCAGGGCGATTTCGTCCTCACGACGAACGGTGCGACGCAAACCTGGGTCGGTTCGGCGATTTACGCCGTGGATGACGAGGCGACCACGGTCTCGCCGTCTCAGGGCGCGAGCTTCGTCGGCGTTCTGATGGCGGTGCTCGGCACTAATCTGGGCATCGTGCGGATCATGCCGGTGGGGGCACAGCAGGTTGAACACGCGTTGCAGATTCCGTTGGTCAGTTCGACGTCGCAGGCCAGCATGGTCCCCGTCATGGTCACCCAACGGGCGATCAAGGTCATGAGTGTGGAAGTGTCGTTTCTGACCGTGCCCGACCAAGGTCTGTTGGACGTCGGTACGACGGTGGCTGACCCGGACGAACTGGTCAACGCCTTCAACCTGGCGACCCTTGCGAGCAACGTGGCGACACTCCTGGTGCCGGTGCTCCGGGATATCGCCAAGGGGCAAGTGGTTTGGGCAAAGGTCGGACAAGCCTCGGCGACCGCCGGCGATGGAGGCTTGTTGTCGCTGCGCTACGTCGAAGTGCCATAGCAAAGACTTCGGTAGCAGGTGCGCATCTCGTCGCGGCACGCAGCAACAACGTCGTCTCAGGCTGTCGGATCGTCATAAAACAAAAGGCAAGGAGCAAGGATCATGGCTGTGATCAACACGGGTTTATTGACCAAGGGGCTGCGGAGCGAGTTCTTCAACCGGCTCAATGCGACGCGAACCCATTTTCAGGACTTGTCCACCCGCATCGTTTCCACCACCGATCGGGAACAATATCGCTGGCTGGGGACTGTTCCAAAGATACGCGAGTGGGGCACGGGCCGTTTGGCCCAGGGACTGCGCTCGGAGAGCTATTCGGTGGAAAACCTCAAGTATGAGGCGACGATCGAAGTGGATCGCGACGAGATCAGCGACGATCAAACCGGACAGATCAGGATCAGAGTCTCGGAGCTGGCCCAACGGGCGGCGACCCACAAGGACTTCCTCCTGTCGCAGTTGTTGATCGACGGAGAAACGGCCGGCAACAACAGCTACGACGGGGTGAGCTTCTTCAATGCCGCCCACGTCTCCGGTGACTCGGGATCCCAGAGCAACCTGTTGACGGCTTCGGCCGTGGACACCGACGCCCCGACCGTCGATGAGTTCAAGGAAGCCCTGAAGGAAGCCATTGGAGCGATGCTCGCCTTCAAGGACGACCAGGGGGAACCGGTCCTGATTTCAGAAACCGGGCTCATCTGTGTCGTTCCTCCGACCATGCTCTTCACGGCATCCGAGGCGATCAATTCCACGATCGTCGGCAACGAAACCAACGTCTTGCGCGGCATCGCCCGCGTGATCGCCCTGCCGTGGCTGACGGACAAGTCCAAGTGGTATTTGATGAAGACCGACGGGGTTGTCCGCCCGCTCATTTTCCAGGATCGCGAGCCGATCGAGTTCAACGCGCTGGCGGAAGACTCTGACGACGGCTTCAAGCGAGAGAAGTTTCTGTTCGGCGTTCGCGGCCGCTATCGCATGGCCTACGGATACTGGCAGTTCACCGTGCGGACCGATTTCGTCTAGCCATACGCCGGGGAAGGGATGACCGGCCCGGCCGCCTTGGGAGAGACGGACCGGGTCGGTTTCCTTTTGAGGCGTTTGGAAGTTCCTGCGCTCGTCCGCACCACAAATGAGTTGACTTTGCGAGTCGCCGGGAAACCAGCCCGAAGCGCCAGCGAGGGCCGACAGTGGCGCCGGCGTGTCGCGTTTCGAGAGGTATGGGCATGAGCTACGTGACGAACGCCGACGTCGAAGCCTGGCTGGGAACGCAGACGGTTGTCGAGTTGACGGACGATGCCGGCGCCGGCGTGATCGACGCGGCAAAACTGGATGAGGCCAAACTTGGCGCCGAGGGCGAGGCCAACAGCTATCTGGCCACGCGCTATCAAGTTCCGGTCGACGTCGCTTCCGAGCCGGACGTGCTGGCGGTCTTGAGGTCGTTCATTCTCGACTTGGTGTCATACCGTCTCCACGACCGCCGTCCACCGGTGCCGGCGGATATCGTCCGGCGTCGCGAAGAGGCGGTTGTTTGGTTTGGCCGCGTGGCTTCGGGGATGGTGCAACTCCCTTCGGCGCTGGCCGTGCCGGAGAATCCGGCACTGGGGATTCTGGGACAAGGCGCCGGCCCAAAGCGCCAGATGACGCGCGATACCCTGGAAGACGTGTGAGCGCCGGAAGAAATCGAGCCGCCTTCCGTGAAGGCAGTGTCTTGCGACGCAGATCTGCGCGAGATGAGGCATCACCGCTGCCACGGGCAGCGGCTCTCTCGGCTGTCCGTTGATACAAGGTGACAGGCAATGTCCCGACTGGGTGATCTGGAAAACGCGATCGTCGCCCGATTGTCCGTGGCGACGATCTCAGGATCGCCCGCATTCGCGACGGTGCAGGGGGTATCCGGCGGGAGCAGGCCCGCCATCCGCGAGGCCATGCGGCGACAGCGGATGCCGGCGGCATTTGTGGCCTTCACCGAAGAGCCGACCGCCCCGGAGGCTCGGGACCAGGTCCGAGGCGCGAAGTTCTCGGTACTCGTGGCGGCGCAGTCGCTCCGCGCCGACGCCGATCCGCGAAACGGCGATGCCCTCTCGGTCGGCGTCTTCCAATTGCTCGACGTCGTCCGCGCGCAATTGGACGACTACGCACCCTCCTCCGGGCTCCGGTTGTTGAGCCTCCAGGAGAAATTCGTCGAGGCCGACGACCGCCTCGCCATCTATGAATCCGCATATCGGGTCTGGCCGACCGCCGACGAGACGCCGAGCCCTTTGTTTGACGGCGATACCGTTGTCGGCAATGACCGGCGATTGACCATGATCGTCGGGCCGATCGAGGTGGTGTATGAGGTGTTCAGCTTTCCGGGGCTCGGCGGTGTCTTTCGCAATGCCCTGAGCCTGCGGGCCCGCGAGATTCTCTGGCGAGGCGAGGTCAGGGCTTCCAGCCACGCCACCCTGAATACGATCGAGTCGGCGGTCGAGGCGCGGATCGCCGGACAAATCCCGGGCGCCATCACCAACGGCAACGGACAAGTGTTCACCAACTGCGTTTTGGATCGTTACCTGCGGGTCGGCGGACGGCGCGACGAAGGATCGCTGGTGATCCAGGACGCCGAACTCGTTTACTCGCAGTTGACCCCGCTGTCTTGAGAAGCCCGATGGCTGTGCCGACGACAAAGAGCCGCTGGGTCGAACGCGTGGAAGTCTCCGTGGAGACCTCCGCCGGGTCGGGCCTGTTTATCATTGATGAACGACTGCGGGCCGACCTTGTCGAGTCTCTTTCCGACGGCAACGTGGCCGAAGCCCACGTCACAGTGAGAACGGATGCGGACTTCACGCCTGCCGACGCACAGGGACACTACCACGCCGACCGCCGGATGATCGTGCACGCGAAGGATGCCGTGTTGTTCGATGGCTACCCGGTTGTCCGCCGTCTGGAGATGGCGTCTCCGAAGGGCGGGACGGTCTCGCGCCGGAGTCGCGGCGGCTTTCAGCTCGTCCTGGAACACGTCGCGGCCAGGCTGGGACGCGACGGGGCGGCGCACGTCGTTGGCCGGTTCTGCCGTGATGCATCCATCGCAGATGGGATGATCACCGACCCCGCCAAATGGGCGGGAGCGTCGGCCCTGCTGTCTGGATTGCCCTGTGTCTTCAACATGGACGGCGCCGGCAACTGCGATCCGATTCCCATCGAAGTGGCCGATGCGTCCGGCGGCATCCGCAGGGTCCACGTCTTCGCGGAGGATTCCCGGGCGGACGCCATACCCTGGACGTACGCGAGAGTGCTGCGCTACCTGTTGCACTTCTTCGGCCGGCCGTCTTCTCCCGTCGATGCCGATGACGTCATGCGATGCACCGATGATTTGGCGGAGACGCCGCCGGATGGCAGGGAGGCGTTGCTCGACAGAGATGATTTGGCCTATGCCCTGTTGGCCAGGCCGGACACATTGGTCGTCGAGGCAGTCAGCCTGCTCGAGGCACTCGTGCTGGTGTCGGCCGCGTCGGGCGTGCACCTCTCACTGTTCAGCAGACGACAGGCTCAGGGCGTCCGGACTTCCTGGAACGTCTGGACGGCGCGGAGTGGAAAGGTTCGAGACCTGCGCCTGGCCACCGACGCGCGCGATGCGAACGGCCAGCCGCTCTACGACACCGCCGCCACGCCGGCAGTCGATCTATTCGATGATAACAACGTGTCCGCCGTGAACGTAAATTGGGATGACCGGCGAATCACCTCGGCGGCTGTCGTGGTTGGTGGCGTGAAGCGATATGAAATCCAGGCCGAGCTGCTACCGGGGTGGCTGCCCCGCGACGGTCTCGACAATGTCGACGCCGGCCAGCGCGCTGCGGCCAAGGCCCAGGCGCTGGCCGACGCGCAGATTCTGGCGGCGGGGTCCGCCGTGACCGACGATCCCTGGTTCCGCAAGTATCACCGAGCCGGCGCGGGCTTCTCCCTGGATTGGGACGTGGGCCGTCGGTGGGTTCTCAATGAGGCGGGCGCCTACGGGCAGGCGAGCTTCGCCCGTAACGCGCCGTTCGACACATACGCACCGTTTGATTTTTCAACCCTTTGGCGGGGGCCGTGGATGCGTCGCCGTCGTCGGCTGTTGCCGATCTCTCCGTCGGCGAACGATTCAGAGCGCGTGATCGTCGAGGTGAGCTTCGACGGCGGAACACTCTGGAGTGAAGTGTCTTCGGGTTATGTTGTGCTGCCGGATGAGTGCGGCATCTGGTTCGACGTGGCCAACGTGTTGTCGATCTTCCCCGAAGAGGGCGGCGACACGAACCTCTGGTATGCCCTGATCGATCAAACCTTCCGCGTGCGCGTGCGGGCCATGGTCGAGTCGGACGAGCGGCTGATGATCGGGTCGCCGATTTCGACGGCACCTTCCCTGTTGCAAAACACGCGGCTGTTCTACGCGCCACGGCGATTCGAGTTTGTGCGACCCCTGCCGGTCGATACGACCTCGCAAACGACCGAGTCGGCGACGGACCTTCTGGAGCGCGATGATACGACGCACATGCAAACGCTCGCGCGGATCATGACTTGGGCCGGCGGCTCAGCGGGCGTGGCCGGGCGCGCGGTAATCCCCTGGCTGGATACGCAGTGTGACCTCGGCGATCGGATCGTGGGCATTCGGGGCCGCGGCGTTCACTTCGCAGCCGAGCGGTCCCCCAGCGCTCGGCACGCCTGCGTGATCGGCAAGCGGTATCACCTTGGGCCCGATCGATTCGAGACGGAATTGCTTCTGGGACCGGCCGATCGTGAAGCCGACCGCGCGGATGTTGGGAGTTGAACCGTGGAAACCGTGGTGATTGAAGTCCCGCGGCGTCGCGCGATTCGAGGGGGCGATGCCTTCGAGGTCTTCGGCGACGGCGGCACCGGAACGATCGACGCACAGACCCCGGTGACGGATCGCCCGATCGCGTTCTGGGCAGGTCTGCCACGGCGAGACGGCCACACCGAGGGCGGCCACCTGGTGGGGCTGCATCTGGATCACGTGATTACGGATGGGCACCTGTCGGGTCGACACATCGCGGCGGAACACCTCTGGCCCGCGGCGGCGATGACGTTTGTGACGAGGCCGCTTTATTTCGGCGTTTTTGGTTTTGCCGTGGGGGTGGTGGATCAGGCCGGCAATCGAAGTGAGCAACTTTCAGCGGTCGCGAGCCGTGTGGTCAACGCTGCACCCCGGCCGGCGGGCGAGTTGAAGCGCGGGACGTTCGATGGCGTCACGCAAGAGATGAGTTTCACACTGACACCGTCGCCCGATTTATGACGTTTAGCCGCGACCCAACGGGGAGCGCTTTGGCGGCCTCACTTGTCCCCGATGACGCCGCACCAGGACATGATCCAAGGAGGATTCACAGATGGCGGACATATTTCCAACCGAGGCCTATCCATCGGACGCGGCGATCGCACAATTGGATGCCACCACGGATCAACGAACGGGACTGCCCTACATTGCCAAGGGCACCGGTCCGGCGAGCGTTCCCAGTTATGAGATTCAGTACAACCGCCGGTTGCAGCGGCAGAATCAGCGGCTGGCAGTGATGACCGAAGGCCTCGTGGTCGACGAGGGCGGCCTCAAGGTCGGCGTCTATCCGTGCAACTACACCCTCGGCGGTCAGCACAAACGGTTCGCCGGTGCGACGGCCCAGACCGTGCCGGACAACGACACGCGCTTTGTCTACATCGACTCGGAAAATACGCTCCAGATCGCCGCGTCGTATCCAGTGGACGTCTCCACCTTCCTTCCATTGGCCACGGTCGTCGCGCTCAACGGGGCGTTGACGATTCAACCCGACGTCGGCTACGCGAGAACGTCGGCCTCCGCGCTGGACGCGCAAATCGGCGTGACCGTGGCCGCCGAAGCAGCGGACCTCATCGCGGTGACCTTTGAGCTACAGGATCCCGCCGGCAATCCGCTCGCGCAGCGATGGGTCGGTGAGGTTTGGCTGAGTGATTCGGACTTCGGCGATCTGGCGGCGGTCGCGCCAAACGGCGGTGTCTCCGTGACGACGGGTGAGCAACTGGGCGCCGATCTCGTCACGGACAAGCACATCAAGGCGATATCCGACGGAAACGGCGCGATCACGATCGACGTTGTCGACTCGGCAACGCCGACGTTTTTCGTCATGGTCGCCGGTTTTGGAATCAGTGTTCCGGTGAGCGCGTCGATCACGTTCAGCTAGGGCCTTTCGTCGCCCGATCAGAGCCGCGCCCGACGGCCCGGAGGATCGAGGAATCGTGCAACCGATTTTACCGACCGACTGCACACGGACGATCAGCGGTCGAACCCCAGTCCGCGTTTGGGAGGCATTCTGATGATTGAAGTCCGCAAAGCGAAGAAGAACACAACCAGGCGTATCGTGGCCGTCTACTTCACGACGCTCGGCGCGCCCAAGACCGGCGGGACCATCACTGTCCGCGTCGTCCGCGCCAGCGACGGTCAATACCTCCAGAGCGACGGGAGCTGGGCCGCGACCCCGTTGGCCGACCCCGCCGCCACCGAATGGTCGTCCGCCAACAGCCCGGGAATCTACTACTTCGATTTCCAACTTCTCGACGCCGTCGATTTCTACGTCATCACTTTCGACATGAGCAGCGGTGCGTCAACTCGATTTCAATACGTGTCCTTGGAGGCAGTGGCTGCCGATGAGGCCGATTTGAGAAAGGCAGTGGCCATTCTGGGGAATCGCCAGGAACAGGACATTGCGACGGGCGTCGTCACCGTGATGGATGACGACGAGGTGACGCCGCTGCTTTCTCTCACGCCGGGCGTCGATGACGTGGACAGCCCGACGAAGAACATTCTCACCGTGAGCGACGCCTGATGACGGCCTTAAACAAATGGCTGACGTACTACCGACCTCTGTTTCGGGGGCGGTTCGATTTCTTCCAGTCTGCCGGCGGGCCGATGCGTGAAGGCTGGCACCAGGGCCTGGGCATGACCGGCGGACGGTTCTGGAGCCGAGTCCATGGCGGGCACGACCTGCGCCGCCGCGACTCTGACGCCGAAGACGCGAACGGCGGCGGCGATGAAGTTGACTCCACGTCAGGGCTTCCAAAGAGTGCAGGCCTCCTCGTCGGCCGCGCCGATGGCCGAGCCGCCACGGTGGCGACGTTTCCCTGGATCAATCATCAGGCCGGTCAAAGCTACACCTATGAACTCTTCGCGGTGGGCGCCGGCGGCGTGGCGGCCATGGAGAATGCGCCGACGTTGAGGCTGAGCTTCGACGACAACGGGGCCCTCGTCGGGCCGGAGCCCAATCCCGTTTGTGGCTTGGCAGTCGACGCACTTTCGGGCGGGCGATTTCGCCTGCGCTGGGCCTACGACGAGACGGACGAGGAGGCCCCGCCATCGACATTCGAAATCTTCAACGATGCCGGCACCCCGGGCAGCATCAACGACGCCATCGTGGCGGCCTCGGTGCCGTATCGATTTCGACAGGGGTTTTTCAGTTGGCTCAGCGCCGGATTCGCGCACGACGCGCACCCGTGCTGGTCGGTTCGCGCAGTCACCGCCGGCGGCGCCGCAAGCAGAATGTCAGCGACAGCCGACGGCACGGCCATGGCGGCAGCACCCTTGGCGCCGGCCGGTGTGCGCGTCGGCGGGCCGTAGGGAGACAGTGATGCGCTCGATGGACCAGTTAATGCAACATCAGGCCGAGTTGTTGGCTGCCTGGCGATCGCATCAGCCCGAAAGCGGCGCCGGCGGCGCGCCGGACCTGGGTCGGCATCGATCCGACGTTTTATGGGCCAAGATCACTGCGGTCGTGACGACCGATCCCCAGTTCGGCCCGCATCTGATGGTGCAACCTCAGGCGGTTTCCGGTCTGCCCCCGACCACGGCCTCAGCCGCGGCATCGGTGATGCGCTGCTTCCCGTCGCCAGGCAAACTCGTTGCCGACTACGCTGTTGATGAATTCGTCCGTCTCGTCCCTGCGGCGGGGGCCGTCATCGCCGAACGGCTGGCGTAGGAACGCGCTCAGGCCGCGGCTACAATCGGGGGATGCCTGATCCACCAGTCGATCGTTCATCAATGACGGACATTCAGGCCCGTGGCCCGGTTCGCCTCATGCGCGAGGTGCGGTTCTCGATCGACCGGGACTGGGCCTCCGCGGCCCATGGCGAGGACGGGTTCGAGGCGGCGCATCCGATCAACAACTCATGGGGTGGTTGGCCGTCGGCGGTGGGTATCGCGCCATACCTGGTGTTGCGAATCGTGGTTTGGGGACTGCCCGATGCGGTGACCGGCTACCTGGTCAACATCCAGGCCCTGGACCGGTTGTTGCGCCGGCGGGCCATTCCGCTGGCGGCGAGGCGGTTGCGCACGAGCGGCGTGGGACTGACGGGCGAATCGCTCCTGCGCGGAATCTGGCAGGAAGTGTCGCGAGAGGTTCCACCGCGATGCCGCATGGAGGCGTTACAATTATGGACGACGCCCTACTTGTCGCACACCATCCATGCCGAGGAGGAATCGACGATGGAACTCACGCAATGTTTCGAGTTTTCCGCCTCGCATCGCCTGCACGTTGCGGCGATGACCGACGAGGAGAATCGGCGTTTCTTCGGCAAATGCAACAACCCCCACGGCCACGGGCACAACTACCGCGTGGAAGTGACGGTTGCGCGAGAAGTGGATGGCGACAGTGGAACGGTCCTGCCGGTGCCCGCGTTTGAGTCCGTGGTCAATCGCGAGGTGATCGACCGTCTCGACCACAAACATCTCAACGCCGACGTCCCGCAGTTCGCGGAGCTGAATCCTTCCGTCGAAAATATCGCGCGGACGATCTGGTCGTTCCTCGATGGGAAGCTGTCGCCGGCCGCGCTTCGCCGGGTTCGGGTGTGGGAGACGGCAAAGACCTATGCGGAGTATGCCGGCGATCAGGCCTGATCACCGGCAGGGGCGACGGGCGGACCGTCGCCGCCAAAGACCAATTCTCTGACGGCTGCGATCCTCGCGCGAGAATAATCTTGCAGGGGTTTGATCGAGATCGACTCCATGCACTGGTCGGCCTGGCGGTCGAAGTATTCGCAGTTGAAGAAGATGACGGTGGGCTGTTCCAGGTCGCACCGGCCGATCAGGAAACGCATGATCATCCTGTCGGTGTAACCGATGCCCAATCGCTTCATCACCTGGTTGAACAATCGCGTGGGATGATTGGGGGCCGTCCGGCTCTCTCGGCTCTGGCGCAGGCGGTGAATGGCGGCGACGACGATGATGACCGCGGCGAGCACGGCGAGGAAAACCAGCGTGGACCGAACGTCCGTGGCCTCTGTTTCCTTATTATTGAAGGCGTTGCGCAGGCCCTGGAGCCGGTTCCTGTACTGCGTCTGGGCCAGAACGGGGAAGAGTTGAATCATGTCGATGCTCCCGCGGGGATGCTCTTGGCCGACGCGTCTTTGATTCGTAGAAGTCTCTGGGACACGTGCAGGGCGATTCGCGCAATCCTCGGGTCCGGATCGGTTTGAGCGAACTCGGCGATGCGCCCGACGAGGATGGTGAGTTTGAGTTGATCCACAACCCACAGTGCGGCGCAGCGATGGTCGGCGCGGATGTCCTGAAGCATTTCAAGCAGCGCGCCGGCGGCTTCGGGCTTTCGCAGCTTCAATAAGCACCGAATCGCAGCGGCTCGAACCTCCGCGTCCTCGGCTTCGGTCTTTGGGGCGACGAGGTCGCCGCGTCGCTCGGCCCCCATTTGATCAAGGGCGTCGATCACGGCAGTCTGAACCGCCGCCGACTCGTCGTTGATCGCGCGCTCGAGGATGCGCCGGCTTGTCTCACCGCCGATTTGTCCCAGCGCGGACATCGCGGCCGTTCTGACTTCCGGTATCCTGTCATTGGCGATCACGAAGATGTCTTTCTCAAACCGGTTCGCGATCGACAGGGCGATCGTGAAGCTCAGCGCGCGGAGCCGGTCGGCTGCGCGCTGAGCGGTGAGTCGGGTTTGCACCTGTGCCGCAAAGCCGGGGATGAACTTGAAGGCGAAATGGCCCGCCGCCCTGGCCTCGGCGGCATGAATGTGTTCAAAATTATGCCAGAAGTCATCGAAGTCTTCCGAGAGGTTGGCCCGATCCAGCAGATTGCCCCATGCTTCCGGCCTGCCGGTTAGCTTGGTCTTCTGAAGTCGGCCTGCCCGGGCTCGATGTTTCAGTTCACGTCGGGCGATACGCTCGATGACGGGGTCGTCGTGGTCACGCAGAGCCTCGAGAGCCGTGGTGCCGGCGGGGGTGTTGATGCCGACCAGTGCCCAGAGGGCGGCGAGATTGGCCTTGGGATTGTCGACGATCATGTAGTTGGTGAGCAGGGAGATCTTCTGATCGTTTGGCAAGCCAAGCGACATCAGCCACGAGGGCGCCATCGCGGCGACATCGGGCGGGAGGTTGAATGCAGCCTCGAATCCATCCTCCAGCCAGGCGATGCTGCGAATGGCGCCAAGATGTTTTCCGATCTCCGGATCGCGAGCGATCCAATGCCAACGGATGAACTCCGTGAAGAACCCAGTTTCACGACACGCGGCGATTTTCGGCACGATCTTGCGGCGCAGCTCCGGGTAGCACATCGCAACGTAGAGGAACGGCACGAAGCGCGGCGACAATGAGGCGGATATGATCTCGACCATGGCATGAGTCAGTTTGCCGCGTTTGATCGTGCTCTGCTCGAACAGGCCGCCCTCCAGCTCATGTGCCAGGAGGATGGAGGCTTCGAGCACCTCGGAACGGTGGTGGCTCTCGTAGTGATCCAGGACGTTTCGCAGTGCGCTGACGAGAGCTTGCCGCTCGTCGTGCAGCATTTGCAGCGTCGTTCCAATGCTGCGGAACAGGCTGGGGTCTTTATCCAGCGCGTCGCGCAGCGATTGGGTCGTTTCGATCTGTCCTCGACAGTGTCGATCAACCAACGAGAGAAGCGTGATCGCGGCTTCGGACCTGATCTTGGGTGAGCCGTCGTGCATGGCGCCGCCGGCGAGATAAGCCAGTTGGGGGCTGCCGCTTTGGCGGACGATCTGTAGCGTATTCTGCCGGGTTTGGCCGCTGCTGCTGCGTATGCAGGTGCGCAGGGCGGTGAACAGGTGCGAGGTGTTCGATACAATCTGGGCCTGGGACACCGGCGTGAGCCTGTCAAAGACCGGAGGAAGACCGGCCAAACCAGCCTCGTTGGCCCGGTCGAGCACCATGTGGATGATCTCTTGCTGGAGTTGGGGCGCCACTTCGAGAAGCCCGGCAACCAGCGCCTGGTCCGCGGCATCTCCCGGCAGGTGCTCAAGAATCTCCAATACTTTCGGACGTTGTGCCACGGGCGCAGCCTCGCTGGAGAGATAAAACTCTCGTTTCGCATCGGTCCGGCTCGGGCCGCGGCTTAGCTAAGACTGACCCTTCGCGGGTCCCATGGACGTGGCGTCCTCATGCGGCATTCGTGAGGATGAACGGATATGCCGGCCGGCCGGGTACTGGGGTCGTCCGGCAAGTCACCGGATATGAGTGAAAAAAAACTCCTCCACGTGGGCGTTGCCTGCTGACCGACGTGGCGATAGGCGCTATACATTATCGGGCAGTTTCATGTTTGGGGTGTCCGGGCACAGGTGGCCGTTGTCAATGGAGGTACAAGTCATGTCCCGAGCCAAGCCGTTTTTTCCTGCCTTGGTGGTGTTCGCGGTGATTCCGTGCATTTGGTGGGTCGGCGGCGGCGTTCTGAACGCGCAGACAAGATCCGCGGAGGCTCGCCCGGCCTATGAGTACGTCGGCGTGGAACAGACGATCGCCAGGATCGAGTTGTCGACCGGCAAGATTGAATTGCTGGTCCAGCGCGGCAATCCGAAGAGCAGCCTTCTGACGGATCAGCAGCGCCCCTGGCATTGGCGGGAGATCCGCATTCGCGATAGTGCGGAAGATGGTGCACCGAAGATCGGCCCGTGACGGAGCGACACGGCGCAGACCGGCGCGACGGGCCTCAGTCGTCGTTTCGGTCTTTCTCTCGCTTATATTTCCTTTTGTATTCGTCGCGTTCGTCTTTGAGTTCGCGGTTTTCTCTCTCCAGTTTCTCCACCTTGTGCTCGAGGTATTGGTTTCGTTCATAGGCTTCTGCAAGCCTTCGCCGCGCTTCCTCATGGCTCCGCGTCGTCGGCACGTGGCTTGACTCGATTCGCCGGGGCCTGTTGCCGGCACTGACGTTGATCTCCTCCGGGCCTTGCACGCTGAGGCATCCCGCCGATCCGAGCATGATGCCAAGCAGGGCGACCGTCATTACGCGGGCCGGCGTTTGCTTTGTCGTCATGATTGAGTCTCCTTGCTTTTCATCCTATCACATTGCCGGAGGGAGGCTCCACAGATTCCTCATCGTCTCATGCGCCCGAAGTGCGTCAAGACGATCATTGCCCGGAGCGACGTCATCGTGCGTGAATCAGTGTCCTCACCGAGTAGGCGACGTCGCGCGAGCCAGGCCACGGGCGGCGCGCTGTCTTCCGTAAGCCAGGCGATCACATCCAAGGTTTTCACCCCGCGCGTGTCTTGCGGTGCGATATGCGAACGATCGGCACAAGCTATCCCGCGTTCCAATACGGCGGCTTCGGGAGTTGAAGGACGCCGGGCCGTGATCAGTTCGACTTCCACTGAATCAGCAGAAGCGTGCTTCGGCCCCCTGGTTCGGAGGCTCCAACGGTGCGGCCGGCACGACCCGATTCGATCGACACGGGCCCCTTGATGGCGTTTTCCATGTGTAGCGACCCGCTGGCTACGACGAAATCGTTGAGCCATATCAAGGCGTGGGCGTCCTTCGTGTCGACAAGGTCCAGCACTTCTTTTTTTGCCGAGCCGCTCTCAAAGGGCTCGTCACTGTATACATCGACCAAGCCGACGACTTGATAAGGTCGTTGGGGCAGTCCTTCGTAGACCTCGACGCCTTCAACGCGACCGACGAACGAGGCGCCGGTCGGCCAGTCCTGGGGGCCGCGGTATTCGCGATACTCCACTCTGACACAGCTTGGTAGGAAGAAGGCGATGGCCAGCACGAGTCCGAAGCGTCGCATGGTATTCCTCCATTTCTGCCTCTTGGCATGGATGAACTTATGGCGATGGGGAGATCGATGCAACTCGTGCCGTTGTCGGCAGGATTCCGGCCCGGTCGGGGACAGCGGTGCTGCGATTCTCTTCGCGCCGCTCAGAAAGTTCGTGGGCACCCGAGGCGGTTGAGCGGTCCTTCATGAATCTGGCTCGCATGCTCTTGAGGAGGGTTCTGAAAAGCCGGCGTTCCTTCGGCGGCCGGTGTCGATGGCTGATGGCTGCGGAGAACTCGATGATCGGTCGGTCGTCGGTGTTTCTCGGCGCGGAGGCGGACCAGGCGCGCAGGACGGCACCGTCACAGACAAGTGTATAGCTGTCTCGTTTCGGATCCGATGACGGCTCGATCCCCAAGTCGGATTCGAGAGAAGGCGAATCATCCGGCCGTTTGGCAGGCATTCGACCGACGAGGCCGAGCAGCAACGACGCGCCGGGTTGTTGGCTCAACCAGAGTTGACTTTCCTCGAAGACGTCGGTGAAGGTGGCGGTGATGATGCGCATTTCCTGCATTGAGACCTGGTTCATCTGAAGCCACTGCACGAAGAAGCCTCCATCATTCAGCCGATTCCGCACATTCTGGAAGTGCTCCCTGGTATACAGGTATGCCGTGCCGGCGTGCCAGGGGACAAAAAGATCGCCAACGATGACGTCGAAGCATTCGAGTGTCCCGTAGAGGTGGTTTCGTCCGTCGGCGAGGATGATTTCGACGCGCGGATCGTCCAGGATTCGATCATTCGCTGAGTCGAACACGTCTACGACCCGAATCACGCCCGGAATGAGTTCCATTGCGACCACGCGCTGGATCGAGGGAAACTCATTCACGCTGCTGATGCCGATACCCGTGGCCACGCCGATAAAGGCAACCGATTTCGGATTTCCGTGAAGGAGCAGCCCCAATCGTCCCTGGGCCTTTTGCAGCAGCACGGCCACCGGCGCATCCGAGGCCATCACATATCTGCTGTTCAACGTCAGGTCCAGCACGCCTTCTGGTGTGCGGATGATAGCGACGGTTCCACTTTCGCCTTCGTTGTAGCACACGACCTCTTGGTCTTCTTCTTCATAAATGGGGCGCACTTGCCAATATCCCTGGACGAACAGGAACGTCAGGCCCGCGACGATCGTCACGGAGGCCAACCAGGGGACTGCGCCGCGGGCCGCTCGAAACGCAGCGATGATGGTCACCCAGCCGTAGATTGCGGCGATCACGGCAAATCCGGCGCCGGTGCCGATGGTCGGAATGAGGATGAATCCGGCCGTCATCGAGCCGACGACCGCCGCGAGGGTGTTGACGCTGGTCAGGCGGCCGACGCCGCGCCCGACGTCGCCGACGGCGCGCGTGGCGATCTTCCAGGCGGCGGGCAGGGTCATGCCCATGAAGATCACGCTCGGCCCCATGACCAACATGGAGAAGATGATCAGCCATATGAAGTAACCACTGTGGCCGATCCTCCGTATTTGGATGTCCATCAGGACGATCCTGAAGATGGTGGGGGAGAGCAGGATCGCGACGGCGGCGGGTGCCGCGGTCCATGCGATCAGCTTCCAAGGGTTTTTGAGACGATCGACGATGGCCGAGACGACGGCCGAGCCGATGGCCAATGAAACCAGGAAAGTCGCGAGGACCAGCGCGAAGCTGTACACCGATGAGTCGTTCGCGTTCACCAGGAGCCGCGTGTACAGCACCTCCATCGCCAATGTGCCGAATCCGGAGGCGGCCGCGACGACGATGATCCATGGGTCGGGCCGGTCAGCATTGGCGTCCTCTTGCGGAGCGACGTCTTGTGATGCGGGCGCCCTCTCGTTCGAACCGGCCGAATCGTCTTTTCGTCGCGCGGCGTTATGCCAGAGAATCAGAGCCCAGACGCCGACAGTGAGGTTTATGAGTGCAGCGAGGTAGACCGCGCCTCTGGTTCCGATCCAGACCGGCAAGATGAACCCGGACAAGAGGACGCCTGCGGTGGCGCCCAGGGTGTTCAGTGCGTAAATCCCGCCCACGCGCCGGCCGAGATGACTGGCCCGAGTGACGATGGTTCGTGAGATGAGCGGGAGGGTTGCGCCCATGGCAACGCAAGGCGGCGCCATGGCGATGAAAGCGAGCAGCAGTTGAATCGCGGTCAGACCGCCGCCGGCCGCCAACTTCGACTGGTAGAGTTCCGGATAGTACGCCTGATACAGCTTGAGCCAGGCGAGGACGATCAGCGCACCGACGGCGATGGCGAATTCAGCCAGGCCATAGCGAAGCAGCGCGCCGTTGCGATCTTTCGCCCAGCGTCCGCCGAGTCTGTTGCCGATGGCCATGCCGAAGAAGAAGGCGGCCAGGACTGCCGACGCCGCACGAGTCGTGCTTCCGAAGACGAGGCTGAAGTTCCTCATCCACATGACTTCGTAGATGAGCCCGGCGATGCCGCTGAGGATGAATAAGACATAGAGCGGCAGCGGCGAGTCGGCCCTGGCGGAGTTGGGCTCCTGCGTCGTCAGGGCTTCAGCGGCGGGGGCGGCGTCAGTCATGGTCATGTTGCGACAACCATCTCCATGATCGTGATTCGGCGGCGCACCATGCTGATCGTCGCCTGGAGCGCGGGCCGTGCCGGGCCATGTCGTTGCGGGGCCGGGACAGCTCGTCGAACGGTGATCCTACACGGTCCGGAGGTGATGCAGAAGCGGACGCCGATTCGGGGTACGCTGCCGAAACGATGGTGAGGTAAGAGAATTGCGGTGTCGGGGCCTTTTCATTCGGACGGCTCATAGGCGCCGTCTTCGGCGAGGCGCAGGACGCGCTCATCGTTCAGGTCCATCGAGACCTGTTTCTCGTGTCCGGTGTCGGTTCCGAAGCGGTCGAATGCGGTCAGCAACATGTGGTTGACGATCCACCGCAGGTCTGATTCGGATCCCGTGCTCAGGGTAACACATCGCCACGCGGTTGCGTTTTCATTCGCTTCGCCCTTCTCGTCGTCGGCCCGGTCGCGAACCAGGTCTTTCTTGAGGCAGGTGAGGACGAGGCCCTTGGTGTAGACGGTGTAGCTGTACGGCACGTAGGTCGTCCGGCCGGGGATGTAGGTGGTAACGGTCGCCCCGCGGCCGCGGCGGCCCCTGACGTGCGAGTAGGCGTAACGGCCGGGTGAGGTGACCGGCGCGTATTCGGTGTCGGTGATGCCGGAATCCATGCTCGCCACGCAGAGCAGGAGATAGTCCGCTTTGTCTTCGGTGGCGAGGGCAAAGCCCCTGGCCTTCAGGATGGCCGTCGCCTTGCCTTTTATTTCTTCGGTCAGTAGCGGTTCGGCCGGCATGGTCTGGGCAATGACGGCGATGGTGGTGTCGGCGCCCGGCTCAGGGAAAGGCAGGCTGGTGGAGCGATAGGCGTTGACGCTCATGTGGACGCGAGCGCAGCCTGTCCCGGTCAGCGCGGCGAGTGCGAAAATGGTCAACGAAGTTGCGCTCATCCAAGGCCGGTGGAAAAGGGCCGCCACCAATGGACTTGGCCGATGGGCGCGACGGGTCAGTTTGGAATCGCCAGAAGCGTACATGGGTCTATCCTCGGGGGTCATTGATTCAACTCATTGTACGCCTCGCGAGCGAATCTCGCTGCCGGTTTTTCCGCCGCGTCGGCCCTATTTCGTTGACTCTTGAACGGCGATTCGGAATACAATACCGCAGTAATTTCTGCCCGCCGCCGCGCAAGCAGAAACACAACTCATTATGAGATTCCCTTCACGGCATCCTCAAGGCGCATTTCAAGTGTCTTGGTGAACCGCCTAAGCGTTAAGATCGTGACGTTGTATTCCGCCCGCTCCACACCGCCGACGTAGGTTCGGTGGACGCCGCACCTAGCGGCCATCTCCTCCTGGCTCCAGCCCCGGGCCTCACGGGCCTTCCGCAGGTTCTCCCCGAGCCGGACGAGCGTTCTGTCCTTCTTGGCCATGCCCCTAAGCATGGGGATTGACAGGGCATGGCTCGACAGAGTATAACTAGCCTGCGTGTAACTCTAGAATTGCGGCGGCGGAGAGCAGCAGCCCACATGCCAAGGCATTCTCAAGGTCGCAGTCCGATAACTTGCATCGGGCAGGTGGTTCGGACGGATAGGCCTCAAACTAGGGTGTTTACGCTACTCGAAAGACACATAGTGCCTTCTATATTTGATTCCAGAAAGCTCGACCACGCATTGGGTGCAACGCCCGACGGCGGCTTGGGGAGGCATAGAATCGGGTGCGGGAAAGGGTCGCCATGCCGGGGAAAACCGGGCGGAGAGGCTTTCAATGCAAGCCGAACCAATTCAGGGGGTTAGGTTATGAAGCGATTCATTAGAACGGTCTGGACGAGTGTGTTTGTGTCGCTACTGCTTTGGCCGGCGGTGGGGCGGGGATCGCTTGTGGGGTCACCGCGAGGTGCGGGCATCATCGTGGACCGGCCGCCTCTGAATACCGGGGGGCTGGGAGCGGATACCCTGTTCAACTCGTTCGGATCGCCGTTCTTCGAACGGACGGCGGACCACATCTTGCTCAATTCGACCCAGACGGTCGAGCCGATCCGGCGCATCAACTGGTGGGGATTCTACAACGAGAACAATCCGCCTGTCAGCGAGACGATGCGGATTCGATTTTACGGCGCCCGGTCGGGAGACGGCCTGCCCGACGACAACAACATCGTCTTCGAGGAGAGTTTTCTGAATCCGACGCGAACGCCGACCGGCCGCGTGGTGTTCGTCGACATTGATCCGGATGAGTTTATGTTTCAGGTGGACTTGTCCACGCCGCTTTCTCTCACTCCTGATACGCCGTTGTGGTTCGAGGTCGCTCAGATCGGGGACATTGACACGACGTTTCGATGGGAGTTTTCGACGGTGCCATCACCAATGGGATTGGCGGGAATCAATCCCATCACAGTTGATTGGAAGGAGACGGCATTCAACGCACACAATGCCTTTCAATTATCCACCATTCCCGAACCGGGATCGTGCGTTCTGTTTCTCACCGCAGCATTATTCATCGGTCATTGTAGATCAATCCACACCAGACTACGCAGGAGACCAAAGACATGAACCGGCCCACCTCCGCCTCGCCATCGAAGTTTCTGTATCTCGCCGCAGCGATCATTACGACTGTTCTTGCACCGAACCGACTCCATGCCCAATGCCCTCCTAATCCCGACCCAGCGACAACACATCCCAACGGCGTCATCGAAGGGCCGGTCAGTTGCTTCGGAGACCAAAGTATAAACAGCACGGTGGGTATAGACAATCAGGACAGATTCATTATCGCCTTCCAAAGACCGCTCCCAAGCGGAAAGCCTCACATCTGGGCATTACGCTTCACCCCCGACGGAACGCCCATCGGCGCCACTGCCGCACTCTCCGATACGACCATCGGCACAGACTTCCATCAAATACCCACCGTGGCCATGAGCCCATCGAGCCGCGTCCGCATTGGATGGTTGGGCAGTCGGTTCTTTCCTCCGACCGGGCAGGAGCCGGACACCGTGATGCTGGCGGACTTCGACTTCGACTTGTTTCCACCTTCGCCGATTCCAGCACCCAACAAGGGCACTGGTCAATCCAATCCATCCGTCGGCATCGCCGACGATGTCACAAGTTCTGCAGCGCAGACATGGACACAATTCCTGGGCGATCCGGCGACGGCAGGTTTGTTGTATCAGACCGGTACCGGCGCGAACATGCAGCTCCGCGGATGCGATCCGCGCACGAACTCGGACGGGTGCATGATTCTCGGAATAACACGACGGGTTGGCCGGTGATATAATGGTAATAGAATGAGGGGAGCGGTTTGGTGTCTTGGGGGGTTATCGGGGGAGAATGCTATGAATAGAGCGATCTGGGCGGGCATGTTTGTGTCGCTGCTGTGCTGGCCGGCGGTGGGGCGGGCAGGGCTGGTGGTGGATCAACCGCCGTTTCCGGCTGGCGGGCCGGCGGCGGATACGGCTTTTCGCAACTTCTTCGACCAACCCCGGTTTCAGCAGG
>Ga0326597_10003179_pt1 | contig 23897 bp, 19 predicted proteins | sample RVTome_12_FD_203789 | JGI IMG/M metagenome (GOLD analysis project Ga0326597, IMG submission 203789) | Soil microbial communities from uranium-contaminated site in the Upper Colorado River Basin, Wyoming, United States - RVT100D185 | ecosystem: Environmental > Terrestrial > Soil > Contaminated >... | reverse complement strand
AACGTGGACCAGCCCCCGGCCCAGGAGTTCCAGGGCCTTTAAGCTCGATCGAACCAGGACCAGCATGCGATACCCCGTGGCTCCGGCAAACTCGTGGGCGAGCAAACCTGCGGCGGGATCGCAGCCGGCAACGACCAGGGTTTCCTGAGGTGGGAAGGAACGAAGATCCGTGAGTTGCCCCTCCCGAAATACGCCGTCATGGGGCACCATTCCCAGGCCTTCGGACTCCGCCGGGTAGATAAGCTTGCGCCCGCCCACGTCGGCCATCCAGTAACGGCAGGCCTCCCTCAAAGGAGGCCAGGCCCATGCGGGATTGCTTGCCGGGGCGGGGTGCACTCCGAAGAGCGCCTCCACGGAGCAGTTCAAGACCTGCGCCAGGGAAATCGCCGCCGCCACGGAGGGGACCAGCCGCCCGCCTTCTATGGCGCTTACCGCCGCCCGGGAGATCCCGGCGCGGCCGGCCAGCTCTCCTTGAGACCAGCCGCGCTCAAGCCGGCGCATCCTGACAGCATTTCTGGATTGTGACGACATGATCATATCACATTATGACATGATCATAGCGACATCAAGGTTGCCTGTCCCCGCGGGAAAAAGACCGGACGAATGGTGCCTTCAAGCCTCGGCGTCTGTCTGTTACTGCAACGTCGACCGGCCGTGCGCCGGCACGGAAGGAACCCAGGAACTGGGAGGTCCGTCAAAGGCGGAAGGTATAAATTTGTCGGGGCCCGGCGCGACGGGCTTGCCCCGACACCGGACAATGCGATTCGTTATGGGGGAGGTCACTCTCGGTTCTCCGGTAGGCGTTCCACGATGTCTTCGAATTTTTTTCTCAAATCCTCGTCAGTCTTCACGGCGCCGACAATTTCACTGTATCTTGCAACCGTAAGCCCCACTTCATCCAGGGTCCGCATCATTTCCGTTTGTGCGTGTTGCTGCAGCTCCTTGGCCTGCTCCTCGTCCTGGACTCCACGAAGCTCCGATCGCGTTTCGGTGCGTATCTCGGTGATCCTTTTATGGGCGTGAACAAACGCCTGGAGGTCGCTGTCGCTAACGGCCGGATAGGAATCCGACCCTTCATGTTGGCTTGCGTGGGCGGTGCTCTCGACATACGGTGTCATCATGGCAAGCGGCAGCAGGATAAGGGTTCGAGCTGCCAGCGGCACAAAACGGGCTTTTTTGAAGAAGCGCATTGAAAACCTCCCTCTTCGGTAGTTCTGCTGCGTTGTTGTAAGCAACTTCCGTGCCAGATCGTTACCGAGAGCACACGACCCCGGTGGCGCCGGGGCAGCTCCGGTGGTTACCTGCATTTCCCAGGGGGTGGTCCGCAAGCGCCGGGCGGCGCTGGATCATATCACTGTGTGATAATGGCATGTGCCGGTTTCTACCGCACGGCAGCGTGAGGCTACCGTTGCCGACCGGGCGGGACGGTCAGCACCCGTTACACCTTGTCGCCTGGCAAATTCAAGCCGGCACGGCTGCTTAGCACACGCCCGACCTTTTTTGGGAACCCGACAATACCTTCAGTGATGACATCATTTTCTTAAACTGGCCAGGGCCAGGCGGTAGACTTCCTTCTTGGGGACGGAGAATTTCTCGCCTAGAAGTTCCGCGATATCTTTCACCCGCATCCCCTCCTGTCTGAGTTTTGCAATCTCGGCCATCAATTCTCTCTCTCTGTCCCCGCGCCCGTCTCTGTCTTCTTCCACGCCCGCCCCGGCCACCACCAGCGTGATCTCGCCCCGCCATGCCCCGGCACCTGTTCGGCAGGCGAGATCCTGCAAAGCTCCGCGCAGAAATTCCTCGTGGATCTTTGTGACCTCCCGTCCAATGACCGCCTCCCGGTTCCCGAGGATCTCCAGCAGGTCCATCAGGGAGTCCTCCAGGCGGTGCGGGACTTCGTAAAAAACCATGGTCCGTCGCTCGTTGCGAAGGGCGGTCAATTTTTGCCGCCGGGCGGCTTTTTTGGCCGGGAGAAATCCTTCGAAGGCGAAGGCGTCCGTGGGAAGCCCGCTGGCGCCTAAGACCGCCGTCAGGGCCGAAGGTCCCGGGATGGGAACGACCCGGACCCCGGCGGCGATGGCCTCCCGAACCAGCCGGTATCCCGGGTCGGACACCAGAGGAGTCCCCGCATCGCAAACCAGCGCAACGCTGGATCCCGCCTGGATCCGCTGGATCAACTGCGCGGCCTTGGTCTTCTCGTTGTGCTCGTGATAGCTCGCCAGCCGAGTCCCGATGCCGTAATGGCCGAGGAGCCTCCTGGTGTGCCGCGTATCCTCGGCGGCGATCAAGTCCACCTCTTTGAGGACCCGCAAGGCGCGCAGGGTAATGTCTTCGAGGTTGCCGATGGGAGTGGCGACAATGTATAGAACGCCGGACATAAAATCGAGGTCGGAGATCAGAGGTCGGAGAGCGGATTTCAACAGCCGGGATTCAGATACGAAGCGTTATCGGTAGCTCACCCGCGAGATTCATAGTTTACCGGTTCCTCTTGCCTTCCGTTTTCCGACCTCCGACTTCCGACCTCTGACCTCTGACTTCCGGCTATTTTCCCCAATCCCTGGCGTAGCGGAAGTCGCGGTCGATGGTGCGATGGGAGACCTTGGCGATGACCGGAAGCCGCCGCTTGAATTGCGAGTTCATGATGCGCAGGGTGACGTCATCCACGAACGCGGGGGCGAAGCCCGCGGCGGTGAGCTCGTCGCGCGAATAGCGCTCGTCCACCAGGAGGTACAAAAGCTCGTCCACCCGGGCGTAACTGAAGCCCAGCTCCCCTTCGTCCGTCTGGCCGGCCCAGAGGTCCGCCGAGGGCTTTTTCCGTACGATGACTTCCGGGACGCCCACGGCCCGGGCCAGGGCCCAAACCTGGGTCTTGTACAGGTCGCCCAGCGGGTTGATGGCGGAGGCCATGTCGCCGTAAAGGGTGCCGTAGCCGAGGAGGAGCTCCGTCTTGTTGCTCGTTCCCAGAACCAGGGCGTTCCACCGCGCCGAATGGTCGTACAGAATGGTCATCCGCTCCCGCGCCATCTTGTTGCCCCGGCGCTTCTGGTCGGCGTCGGCCACCCGGTCGAAGTAAGCGTCGATCTGCGGCGTGATGTCCACCACGACGGATTGAATGCCGCTTTTTTCCACCACCAGCTCGGCGTGGGCGCGGCTTTCCGGATTTGACCCCCGGTATGGCATGAGGACTCCCATGACGTGGCTTGGCCCGAGGGCCTCCGCCGCAAGCATGGCGCTCAGGCTGGAATCCACGCCTCCGGACAGCCCCAACACCACCCGCTGGAGCCCCACCTTATTCACTTCATTGCGAATAAAGGGGACGAGAATCCGTCTCAGGAGCCCGGCGTTGGTTGGAATTTGCAACATGAGAATTTATCGGAAAGGCTCTTAGATCTTATCCCGACTTCTGATCTCTGACTTCCGACTCCCGGCTTCCTACTTTCTCCTTTTACCCTTCCGCACCGGCTTGTTTGCCTTGGCGCCCGCGCGTTTCTTTGCCGGCGCGGCCGGACGCCGGCTGTCCCGGGGTCGCTCCCGAATGCGCATCAGCTCGTTGATCGTCAAGTCAAGGTCCTCGTCCCGGAGCAGCGGCGCCATTGACCTTTTTCGACGCACCGATTCCAGCGAGACCTCTCCGACAATCATGTCCTCTTCGTAATATTTGGCCTTGGCCACGGTGTTGCCGAAGGGGTCGAGGACTTCGGACCCGCCCCAAAAGCCCACGCCGTCCTCGAAGCCCGCCCGGTTCCCGTAAATCAGGTAAATGCCGAAGGTCTTGGCGTAACTCCGGTTGATCAGCTCCCAATATGCCGCATTGTCGTCCTGAGTCTGGCCGTCCGTGATGCCCCGCAGGGGACTGGAGGAAGGACAGACGACGGTCAGGGCTCCGTCCAGGGCAGCAAGATAAATCGTGGAGGGGTGCCAGAGGTCTTCGCAAACGAGCATGGCAATGCGGCCGAGTTTCGTGTCAAAGGCCCTTACGCGGTCCCCGCGCGCGAAATAGCGCTGCTCATCGAACATTCCGTAAGTAGGGAGATAGACCTTTCGGTGCACCTGCCGAATCTCTCCGTCTTCAAAATAGACCGCTGAGTTATAGAAACGGTAGTCGGGACTTTCCTCTACGAGCCCGGCGACAAAGGCGAGCCCCTTGCTCAACTGTTTGAGATGCTTGATCTTCGCGGAGGAAAGCTGCAGGGCAACGCCGGGGACCATGTCGCGGAGAAAGTAGCCGGTCAGGGAAAGCTCGGGAAAGACCAGGCATTGCTGCCCGTCTTCCCGGGCGAGGCGGATTTTTTCCTCATAAAGCCCGAGGTTGGCGTCGAGGTCTCCCAGCTTCGGGTTAATTTGTGCGATGCCGATTTTGAAACTCATGGTTCCCCTTGGACAAGGAGTAACACATGGGGGGAATCCCATGCAATTTCTCTTTTGGCTGGCGTGTCAACGGCATGAGCCGGACCGGCGGGTAACCGGCGGCGGCCTTGAAGCCCACCGGGAGCACAGCCAAGGACGCCTCGGAGTCTTGGCCTCCCGCCGGGGCTTTAAACCTTGTGGCTCGGAACCAGGGAAAGGTGGGCGATCTGCGGCGGGCAGTTGATGCGAATGGGGAGTCCCGTGATGCCCACGCCCCGGGTGACAAAAAGATTCGCATCCTTGGCGTCCGCTGTGCCCGGGGAGTGGTCGTTTCGGGACAGGTGAAACATGCCGTCCGCGTAGGGGGTAATCAACCGGGCGATGGAGAGACTCTCGGGATAGGGAGTGAGCTTAATCTGGCCGCCATGATAATGGCCCGAAAGGACGAGATCGATGCCCATTTTGGCCGCCGAGGGAAAGACCTCGGGCCGGTGGGAGAGCAAGAGCTGGACCTCGCCGGGTTCTTTCTGGCTGGCCTTCACGGCTTTGGCAAGGTCGAAGTCGCCCCAGAGGATGTCCTCGATGCCGAGGATGTTCAGCCTGCTGTTCCCAATGCCGACGGAGGTCGCCTCGTTGCGCAGGACGTGGATCCCCCGCTGGCGAAAAAGACGGGTCAGTTCCTCCTCGGCTCCGGCGAAAACATCGTGGTTTCCCAGGCAGGCGTAGACCCCGTACTTCGCCTTCAGTCCGGCCAGGGTATCCACACAGGGATAAACTTCCTCCCGGCTGATGGTCACAAAATCTCCCGTCAAAGCCACAAGGTCCGGTTGCAGGCGGTTGGTAGCCTCCACGTATTCGGCGATCTCTTCGCCGGGCATGAAGGGACCGGAATGGATATCGGACAGATGTACGATAGAGAGGTTGGACAGAGCCGACGAGAGCCCGTTTACGGGAAGATCCAGGTAGTCCACTTGAAAGCGATGCCGGCTCCGGATCACCCCGTAGCCGGACACAACAAAGGGCGCGGCGGCGGCCAGGCCCAGCCCTCTTTTGAGGAACTCGCGGCGCCTGGTGTCTACGGGCACCGGCCGGGGATGGAACCTACCCACGAGCCGGCGGTAGAAATCGCTTGCGGCGAGAATGACGGCGCACCCACCGGAACCGAAGGCCCAGACCGCAAAGGCGGTAAAGAGAATTCGACTGGCCATGGGGTAGTGCTCGTGGAAGTCCCACTTGAAAAAGATGTGCCCCGCAACCGGGAAAATGGTAATGATAAAGAAAGACGCCGCCAGGCCGTAGATGAGCTTTCGTCGCCCGTCATGGTGGAGACGACCGTACAGGAAATCCTTCAGGCGCAGAAAGAGAAAGATCTGCAGTACGATGTAGAACAGGAAAAAGAAGGAAAGGACCAGAATCCCTTTAGGAAAATCCATTAACTTAGTTATTATACGCTGCCCATTGAAGCTGTACAAGCGTCGTATTGGACCATGGAAAAAGCCCTGGAAAGATCCGTTGCCGGCAAGATCCGGCTCTGCCTGGGAAGCCAGGCGCGCCTCAAGTCCCTGGCGCCCCTGGCCGGGGACGCCTCCACGAGACGCTACTACCGGGCCGCTCTGGACGGCCGGAACCTCCCCGCCTCGCTGGTGGTCATGGTCCTGTCGGGCGGCTCCCTCCCCATGTCCTCCGAAGAGCTGGCCGTGTTCAAGGCGCCGCCCGGAGAGCTCCCTTTCCTCAACCTGCACCGTTTCCTGAGCAAACTGGATCTCCGCGTCCCCGCCCTTTACGGGCACTGGGTTGACGAGGGGATCCTCCTTTTGGAGGACCTCGGGGACTGCTCCCTCTGGGACCATGTCCAAGGACTATCCCCGGCTGCCGTCGCCCGCTGGTACGAAATGGCCATTGACCAGCTTCTCACCCTCCAGCTCAAGGGGACGGAGCGCGGCGACGACTCCTGCATCGCTTTGCAGCAACGCTTCGATTTCCGCCTCTATAATTGGGAGTTCCAACACTTCATCGAATACGGGATCGAAAAAGGCAAAAAGGGAACCCTGGACGCCAAGGAGAGAAACCTGTTGACTCGCGGCTTCGACCTCATTTCGCGCCACCTGGAAGAGCAGCCCCTCTACCTCAACCACCGGGACTATCACAGCTGGAATCTTATGGTGTTACGGGAAGAACTGGTCATGATCGACTTCCAGGACGCGCTGCTCGCGCCGTTGCAGTACGACCTGGCTTCGCTTTTAAACGACCGGGAAACAGGCCGCCTCATTCAGGCCGACCTGGAAGAGCGTCTGCTCGACTACTACCTGACCCGCATGGAGGACCTGGGCAAGGGCAAGGTCCAGCGCGACCGGTTCCTGGAGACCTACCGCCTTTCGACCTTACAGCGGGATTTCAAGGTGGTCGGCAGATTCATCTACCTCGATCTGGTCAAGGGCAAGTCCCAATACAAACAGTACCTGAGCCCCACGGTGCGGCGTATCGAGCAAAACCTGGCGCGGTTTTCCCATCTGAAGGAACTCGCTCAAGTCCTGGCTCCTCACCTTGAGGCAATGAAATGAATGCCATGGTGTTCGCCGCCGGTTTCGGCCAGCGCCTTCGTCCCGTGACGAACAGTCTTCCCAAGGCCCTGGTCCCCCTGCGGGGACGTCCCATGATCGAATACCCCCTTCGCCTCCTGGCCCGCTCGGGAATCACCGAGGTGATCATCAACCTGCACCATCTGGGAAATAAGATCGAGGCAGCCCTTGGCGATGGGCGCCGGCTGGGACTCAATATACGCTATTTACGAGAGGAAGAGCTGCTCGACACCGGCGGCGGCCTTTACCGGGCCAAAGAGCTCCTCGGGAGGGAGACTTTTCTCGTCATCAACAGCGATGTCCTGATCGATCTGCCGTTAAGCGATCTCATCGCTTACCATAAGGAGAAACGGGCCGCCGCCACCCTGGTGTTGCGGGAGGATGAAAAAGCGGAACAGTTCGGCCTCATCGAAACGTCCGCCGACGGCAGGATCCAGCGGTTTCTGGGCCGGTCCGCACCCGGTGCGGTTCCCAACTCCCTTAACCGGCTCATGTTCACGGGAGTTCAGGTCCTGGAACCGGGCATCTTCGACTTCATGTCCGGCGATGAGCCCTTCAGCCTGACCCGGGAGACCTACCCCAAGATGCTCCAACAGGGAGAACCCCTCTACGGCTTGAACTTCCCGGGCTACTGGCAGGACCTGGGGACTCCGGAACGACTCAAGGAGGCTGAGGAGAAACTGGAGCGAGGAGAGGTGAAGCTGCACTATCTTTAAGCCTTTAACTCAGATTCCTACCGTTGGAAAGTTCAGGAAAATGACTTCAACAAAGATTTTCGCGCCAAGACACGAAGAACGCAAATAATTTTAATTGCCCATTTTCTAAAAACTTGGCGCCCTTTGCGCCTTTGCGCGAGTAATTCTTAAAAGGGAAATCCGACCGCTATTTAAGCTTTACCCCAAGATAGTTTCTTCCCGGCACGATCTTTCCCAGAACCACTGTGCGCCGGGCGCCAGTGGCCCCCTGGAGATTGCCGCCCATCCCTTCCACCGCCTCGTTGGCCAGAACCGCAAAGGCCTGGGCTTCCAGGGCGTCCCCGTCAAAACCCAGATCTTCCACCACTCCGACCCGAGCGAAGTCGATTTCCCTTCTCAACATCTCCATGAGGGCTCTATTCTTTCGACCGCCGCCGGCAAAATAGATCTCGTCCACCTTCCCCAGACGGCTGAGCACGTGATCCCGGTACGCCCGCGCCGCTGATGCCGCCGTCAGTGCCGTGGCCGTGGCCAGGAGGTCGAGGGGGCGGATTCCCAATTTTCTCCCTCTCCGGCGAAGCGTTGCCACAAAGGCCATGCCGAATTCCTCTCGCCCGGTGGATCTGGGCGGCGAGAGAGAAAAGAAGGGATGGCGCATGAGGTCCCTCAGGAGGCCGGCGTGCACGGTTCCTTGCCTGGCCATGGCGCCGCCACGGTCCGAACGTTTCTTTCCCCGGGTCATAATCTGCACCAAACCATCCATGATCATGTTTCCCGGCCCCGTGTCGAAGGCCCCCACGTCTCCCGGCGCGCCCCCGGCGGGGAGGTAGGTCAGATTGGAGATCCCTCCCAGGTTGTGAATGGCCCGCGATTTATTCCTGCTCCGGAAAAGCAGGTAATGGACGTAGGGCACCAACGGCGCCCCCTCGCCTCCCGCCGCGACGTCCGCGGGACGAAAGTCGGCCACGGTGGTCACCCCCGTCCGCTCTGCAATGACCGCCGGTTCGCCCAATTGAAGGGTGCATTGCGTCCTGCCCCTGGGAGCGTGATATACGGTCTGCCCGTGGGAACCGATGAGATGAATGCTCTTTAAAGACCGGCGGCTCCAGTGCGCCACGCCGAGGGCGGCTTTGGCGAAGAGCTCCCCAAGCTGGAAGTTCAGCTCGGCCACCCGGGCCAGTTGGCTGTGGGAGCCGGCGTCCCCAATGACGGCCGCAAGGCTTTGCCGCACCGCCCTGGGATAGGGAACGGTTAAAAATCCCCGGGGCTCCATGCGGCACCTCTCTCCCGAACCGGTGATCTCCACCACCGCCGCATCGATGCCGTCCATGGAGGTCCCGGACATGAGTCCGATGACAAGCCGCTTCATATTACCGTTAATCCGAGAGGGGTAAGGCGTAAGAGGTAAGGGGACCTTCTATTCGCTTACGCCTGACGCCTAACCCTCTTACGTCCGGCCTTTTGCGTGCTATTCGTGCTATTCGTAGCGGAGCGCTTCGATGGGATTGAGTGTAGCGGCTTTTTCCGCGGGATGGTAGCCGAAAAAAATGCCGATGGCGGCGGAAAAGCCGCAGGCGAGCAATACCGCCCCCGGGGAGACCAGGGTTTCCCAACCGCCGAAATACGAGATGACGTAGGAGGCCCCGATGCCCACAAGAATTCCCGTGATGCCTCCCAGGAGGCTCAGCACCAGGGTCTCCGTGAGGAACTGCCGCCGGATGTCCCGCCTGCGGGCCCCCACTGCCAATCGCACGCCGATTTCCCGCGTTCGTTCCGTGACCGAGACCAGCATGATGTTCATAATCCCGATCCCGCCGACGACCAGGGCGACGGAGGCGATGCCCGCCAGCAAATAGGAGAGGGTATCGGTGGCCTCATTGGCCGCCTCGATGATTTCCGCCCGGTTGCGGATGGAGAAGTCGTTTTCCTTTGTCCCGGTGAGCTTGTGGCGCTCGCGGAGGAGCTGGGCCATCGCCTTTTCGACCTCGTAGGTTGCCTGTTGACTCATCGCGACCACGTCGATCCCTTCGATATGATGGATGCCGAGGAGCTTTTTCTGCGCCGTGGCCAGGGGAACGAGCACGATATCGTCCAGATCCCTGCCGTTGCTGGAGGTTCCCCGTTCCTGAAGCACGCCCGCGACTTCGAAGGGGAGATGTTTGATTCTCACGATTTGGCCGATGGGAAACTGGCCGTCGAAAAGCTCTTTCGCCACCGTCTTGCCCAATAGAACCACCTTGCGGTTCGACAGCATATCCTCCTCGGTAAAATTTGAGCCGGTTTCTACACCCCAGTTATTGACGGCCAGATACTCGGGCGTGGTGCCGGTAAAGGGAGGCTGCCAGTTTTTGTTGCCGTACACGATCTGCTCGTTGCCCCGCACCGTCGGGGCCACCATGCTCACGCCGGGCACTTCGGCCAAGATGGCCCGGGCGTCCGCCGCCCTCAACGTGGTGATGGATCCGCTTGCGGCGCTGCGCCCGAAGCGCCTGAAGCTTCCCGAGGAGACCGACAGGCGGTTGGTTCCCAGCCGCTCCATCTGCTTGGAGATCTTCGCCTTGGTGCCCTGGCCAATGGCCACCATGGCTATCACCGCCGCGACTCCGATGACCACTCCGAGCATGGTGAGCACGGAGCGCATCTTGTTGACCATAATGGCTTTCAATGCGGTGCGCACGTTCTCCAGCAAGTCCGAAGCCAGGGTCCGTTTTGCCGCGGGCGGCGGCGCCTGCGCTTCCGGCATCGAAACGGGTGAGGCCCCGCCCCGTTGCTCCTCGCCCTCTATGAGGCCGTCTTTAAAATGAACCACGCGATGGCAATGAGAGGCGACTTCGGGATCGTGCGTCACCAGCACTATCGTGATTCCCTGTTCCCGGTTGAGCTCCTCAAACAACGCCATGATCTCCGCGCCGGTCCTGGTGTCCAGATTGCCCGTCGGCTCATCGGCGAGAATGATCCTGGGACGATTCAGAAGCGCCCTGGCGATGGCGACCCTCTGTTGTTGTCCTCCCGACAATTGGGTCGGTTGGTGGTTTTCCCGCGCCGCAAGGCCCATGGCATCGAGCATCTCCTTGGCCCGCACGCGGCGATCCCGCGGCAACGCCCCGTTGTAGAGCATGGGCAATTCGACGTTTTCCCGGGCGCTGGTACGCGCCATGAGATTGTAGTTCTGGAAGACAAAGCCGAGATCGTGATTGCGCACAAAGGCCTTTTCGTCGGGGCAGAGGTTTCCCACTTCCCTGCCCAACAGCCTATAGCGGCCGGACGTCGGCTGGTCCAGGCAGCCGAGGACGTTCATCAACGTGGATTTCCCCGATCCCGAGGGTCCCATCAGGGCCACCGTCTCCCCCGGAAAAATCTTGAAGGAGATTCCTCTCAGGGCCTCGACTTTCTCCTCGCCCAGGTCGTAGACTTTGGTCAGGTTTTCGATCTCGATTACGGGAGCGCCTGCCATTGGCTAGAACCCCCCCAGGATCCGGCGTCGCACAAACGAGGCAGCCCCGGCGCTGCCCGATGGCGCCCGGGCTGCTTGGCTCGCCCCGGCCTGGATCCCCACGACGACCTGATCCCCTTCCTTCAAACCTTCCGTGACCTCCATGTTCCTCGTGTCCTGGGCCTCATACCTGATGCGCACCCTGTCGGGCTTCCCGTTGCGAAAGACCCATACCGAGCCCCTCCCTTCGGGGGGCCCCCCGCGTCCCGCACCCTTAGCTTTCCTCTCCCCGCCGGCCGAGGAACGCTGCCCGCCCGGTCCGCCCGGGTCGCGGCGCCCTTGCCGACCCTGGCCGATCTCCGGATAGAACTTCCGGACATCATTGCTCTGTATACGCAGGGCGGCGTGGGGGACCAACAAGACGTCGTTCTTGCGCACCAGGATAATGGTGATATTGGCGGTCATCCCCGGCTTGAGGGCCAGGTCCTTGTTGTCCACGTGGATCTCCGTGTCGTAGGTCACCACGTTGTTCAGGATCTGGGGGGTGGGGTAGATCTTTACCACTTTCCCTTCAAAGGTCCGGCCCGGATAGGAATCCACCTGAAACTGGACGTCCTGCCCCACCCGTACGCTGCCGATATCCGACTCGTCCACCCAGGCGTCCACTTTCATCTTGCTCAAATCGGCGATGGTGACCAGCGGCGGGGACTGAAGGCTCGCCGCCACGGTTTGCCCCGCCTCGACGTTTTTCAAGATGATGATCCCCGAAACGGGGGCGCGAATCACGCTGCGTTTCAACTTCACCTGGGCCAGTTCCAGCTCCGCTTCGGAGATCTTGACTTTGGCCGCGGCGGACAGGACGGCGGCCTCTTTCTCCATGATCTGACCGATGCGCGCGGAGCTGTCTTTAAGCCGGGAGGCGGCCATTTCCCAGTCGGCCTTCGCGCTGTCTAACTCGTCTTGGGAGATCAGCTCCCGTCGAAATAGCTCGGCGGCCCTCTTGTACTTCTCCTCCAGGTTTTCGGCCGAAACCCTGGTCTCGGCAATACTGGCGGCGATCTGGTCCTTCTGCATCTGCACGCCGGCTCGTTCCTTGGCAAGGTTGGCGCGCGCGTCCGCAAGCTTCGCCCGGGACTGAAGGACTTCGGCCTTGAGCACGTCCTGGTCGAGCCTGGCGATGACCTCGCCGTCCTTGACCTGGGAGTTCACATCCACGAGGAGCTCCCGAATGGTGCCCGATTCCTGGGTGCTCACGGTGACCGAGAGGACAGGATTCACCGACCCCGTGGTGGTGACCCGGGAAAAGATCTCCCCGGGCTTCACTTCGGCGAGCTGGAAGGGGATCTGTCCGTTTTGCTTAACGGCGAAGATCTGCGGGCCCACCCATATGGAACCGACCAGAAGGACCAGCGCGAGTACAGAAGCTAATATAATGTTTCGTTTCATGGTTGGCGGCCCCACCCACCCGGACCGGATCATGCATAAAATCCCTTGCCCTTACAAGGGGAAACGTATTGCCTTAGGACCACGACTGTGATAAAAAACCGGCCCTCGGACTGTATAAAATGGTGTAAATACAAGCTATTAATTAGACGTGGTGGGGTTCCCCCCGGGAGCCCTCGAGGGCGACGGCCCGCTTTCGTATTGCAGCGGGTTTCCCCAACGCCCCAGTTTAAGGAGAGTTTTATGGCGCAAGACGCCAAAGAACTGGTCAACGAATTTCGCGAAGGTCGCATCGATCGAAGGGAATTCATGCGCCGGGCGGTGCTCCTCACCGGCAGCCTGGCCGCGGCGAGCGGCCTGATCGATTCCCTGCTGCCTTCGCCCGCCCGCGGCGCCATCACGGAACCCAACGATCCCGCCCTGCTCTCGGAAGAGATCCAATACACGGGTAAGGCGGGTACGGTTTATGGTTACCTGAGCCGCCCCAAGGGCGCGGGCCCTTATCCCGCAATCATTGTGATTCATGCGACCCGCGGTGTCGACGCCCATATCCAGGATATAACCCGCCGCTTTGCCAAAGAGGGGTACGTTGCCCTGGCGCCGGATTATTTCTCGCGTCATGGGGGAACAAAAAAAGTTTCGTCCAAAGACGGCAGAGTGAAGGACTACCGAAAGCTCGCCCCCCTGGACAATGTAATGGAGGATACTGAATCCGGTTTTACCTATCTCCGAAGTCTCTCCTCGGTGCGGGACGACCGGTTGGGGGTCACAGGATTTTGCTGGGGCGGTGGCATGGCCTTTGCCAGCGCTACCCGCATCCGCGGCCTGAAGGCCGCCGTAATCTTTTACGGCTCTACACCTAAGCCCATCGACCTCGTGCAGAACATCGAGGCGCCGGTGATGGCGCACTACGGCGGCGCGGATGAAGGAATCAACCAAGGCATTGACGCCACGGTGGCAGCCATGAAAAAGTACAATAAGGCCTTCGACTATAAGATCTACCCGGGTGCAAAGCACGACTTCATGAGCGATAACAGCAAGGAAGACTATCACCCGGAAGCTGCCAAGGCGGCCTGGCAGCGGACCTTGGAATTTTTCGCCAAGCCGCTGAAAGGATAGAGGGTCCACAGGAGCGTATCGCTAGACCCCGGCGCCATGACCAAACCTAAACTCACCCTGGCATTATCCCACTACGATCGGCACGTTCCCCTGTTTGATGGAACCGTCGAAGCGGAGGGGATCGACCTCGAAGTCCTCCAGGTCGGCCAAAGCGCGCCGCTGCGCCATGGCGCGGACCGCCACGCCCGCATGCTGCAAAAGGCGGAATTCGACATCTGCGAGCTTTCCCTGTCGTCCTACCTGATGGCCAGGAGCCGCGCCCTGCCCTTTACGGCCATCCCGGTGTTTCCCCGCAGGCTTTTTAGCCAATCGCAGATGTGGATCAACGTCGCTTCGGGCATCCGGTCCCCCGGGGACCTCGCCGGACGCAAGGTGGGACTCAACACCTTTCAGACGACCCTCTCCGTGCTTGCCAAGGGCGATCTGCAAACCGAATACGACGTCCCGTGGCGCGGCATACAATGGCACGTGGCCAATGAAGAGACGGTGGCCTTCAAGGCCGAAGAGGGGGTAACCATCCAGCGTATCCCCTCGGGGAAAAAGATCGGGGCCATGCTGAGAGACGGCGAAATCGACGCCCTCATGGTGCCCCATCCTTCCCGCGAGGTGGTTACCAACCCGGACAGGATCCAGCGGTTGTTTTCGGATCCCAAGGCCGAGGAGGTTTCTTATTTTCGAAAAAACGGCTTTTTCCCTATCATGCACGTGGTGACCTTTAAGGATCATGCGCTCGGGCAACACCCCTGGGCCGCGCAAAGCGTCATGGATGCCTTTGTGAAAGCCGGGGCGGTTTCCGACGGTTACTACCAGGACCCCAACTGGTCGCGTCTGGCCTGGGGACGCCACCTCTTCGAAGAAGAGCGCCGTCTCCTGGGACCGGATATATGGCCCTCGGGCGTGAAGCGCAATCGGGCCAACCTCGAGCGCTTTATTGGCTATTCACAAGACCAGGGGCTGATCCAGAAGCAGCTCGATGTGGACGAGCTCTTTGCCGAGTCCACCCTCGACACTTGAGAGACCAAATGGGGTTTCGGGAGAAGCGATGCGCGCAAAGACGCAAAGATCGCTAAGCTAGAGGAAATATAAACTATCTCTCTTTGCGCACTTGGCATCTTGGCGCGGAAAAGATATCCCATCGGGATCTCGCGCAACGAGCCTACTCCGCCGAAGCGGCTGCGAAGGCCGGAAGGCCGGGCGCAAAGAACGCCAAGTCGAGTAGGGAGGACCCATGGCCATCAACGCTGTCAAGGAAGGGACGTCGCTGGAACGGTACGCAGCGGAGATCCGCTCCGTATGGGGAGACGGAAAGGATCCCCAGCTCCCCTATAAGGTCAAGGGCCTCCTGGAAAAGTTGCTGGCCAGGACGGCCCCCGACGAGCCCTGGATGGCCCGGCTCATCGAAGAGGCCAAAGAAGGTGAAGAACTGTACCGCGACCCGGACCGCGGCTTTATCCAGATGGGGCACATCCATCCCAAGGGCCACAAAAACCAACCCCACGACCATGGCCCCTGTTGGGTGCTTTACGGGGTCTACCGGGGGGAAATCGAGATTACCACATACAAGCGCACCGATGACGGGAGCCAGCCCGGAAAGGCCACCCTGGAAACAAAGGAAATGCACCGATTGACGCCCGGCGTGGTATACGCCTATCTTGCCGGCGAGATCCATTCCACCAGGGCGGTGGAGGCCCCGGCCGTGGTCTTGCGCTTTCTTAGTGCCGACCTGACCCGGATCAAACGCTCCCGGTTCAACCTGGAAAAGGGGACCGTGGCTCTAACCTAGTGTTTTCGTGTGTTTTTTACTCCTCCAGGGCTGTCTCCTTCCTCTTTTTTGTTAAGGGTTGGCCTCATTCATGGTACGGTAAAACCCATTCAAGGAAGTGCCTTATGCTCCGGCAAGAGCTCTTGTCTGCTTGCTTAAAAATGCCATGAACCAAAAAAACGCTTCACGACGCCAGTCCAATCTGGTAAGGGTAGACGCTGGTGTTGCTGCTGTTTCCCGATCCTCTCTTACAAGGAGTGTCAAGATGGTTTCGAAGGTTTACCTATCGCCTATCATTCTTATAGCTTTTGCCCTCGCCGCCTGCGCACCGACGATGCAGGTTTCAAAAACGGTAACTCCAGTTAAACCAAAGACCATCACCGGCGATGCCAAGACCTACAGGGAATGGGGTGCCGCCTACATCAACATCGGCGAATACGACGAGGCCATCAAGAACCTCAATACGGCCCTGGAAATCAATCCCCGCTACGCCGAGGCCTACACCAATCGGGCCACGGCTCAACTGCGCAAAGGGCAGACCGATCTGGCCATTGCGGACCTGAACAAGGCCCTGGAAATCAATCCCAGGTTCGCCCAGGCCTATAACAACAGGGCTACGGCGCTGTTGCGCACCGGCCAGTATGAGCCGGCGTTGGCCGACCTGGACAAGGCCCTGGAGATCAATTCCCGTTACGCGGAGGCCTACAGTAACCGCGCCGTGGCCAACGCCGGTCTCAGAAAGTACCCGGAGGCCCTGGCGGACCTGGACAAGGCCCTGGAAATCAATCCCAAGTACGCCATCGCCCAGTTCAACAGGGGGTACGTTTACTCCGCCATGGGACAATACGAAGATGCGATAGCCCAATTCAACCTGGCTGTCGATCTGGATCCCGGGTACGGCGATGCCTTCAGCAACCGGGCTAACGCCTATGCCGCCTTGGGCCAATACGACCGCGCCATTGCGGATTACGACAGGGCCCTGGAATTGAACCCAACCCATGCCGAAGCCTACAGCAACAGGGCCGCCGCCTATCTGCGCAAGGGGCAGTACAACCATGCCGTCTCGGACTACAGCAAGGCGCTGGAAATCGATCCAAACTTTGCCGAGGCGTACAATGACCGTGCAAGCGCCTATATCAGCCAGGGGCAATACGAGCGGGCCATTCCAGATCTCGTCCGGGCCCTGGAGATCAAGCCCGGCTTTTCCAAGGCCTACTACAACCGGGGCTTTGTCTACGCCGCCAGGGGCGAGTACGGCCGCGCCATTCCCGACTACGACAAGGCGTTGCAACTAAACCCGTGGTTTGCCGAAGCGCTGAGCAACCGCGCCGCCGCCTACTCAGGCATCGGCCGCTACGACGAGGCCATATCGGACCTGGACAAGGCCCTGGAAATACGGCCCCAGTACTCCAAGGCATTCTATAACCGGGGTTTCGTCCATTCGGCCATCGGCCAATACGATGACGCCATTGAAGACTACAATAAGGCCCTGGCCATCGACCCCAAGTTTGTCATGGCCTACAGCGACCGGGCCAGCGCCCTGGTCAACAAGGGCAGGTATGATCTCGCCATTGACGATTACAATAAGGTCCTGGAGATTACCCCCGGCTACGCCCTGGCATACTTCAACAAGGCACTAGCCTGCGAGGCGGTGGGTCGCATTCAGGTGGCGGTGGAGGCCTACCGCGGCTACATCGCACACGCTCCCCCCGACCAGGCTCCCTATATCCAGCATGCCCGGAAGCGGATAGCCGTTCTGGAACACTAGGCTCTTGCTTATCGAATCCTTAACAGAACATCTTCCATAAGATTTTCTCGCGCAAACACGCCTGCCCTGTGGAATAATATCGTACATGGAAGGATAACGCTTCTATGGAAGGGGTATTCCACAGGGCGAGCCCTGTGGAGCACTACTAGTGACCGGGATCGCTAAGCCCGGTCGTGGTGTCTATTCTGCAGGGTTGGCGCGAAATATCTTGCCAAGCGTCACCGAAGACGCTAAGGCCGCAAATTCCCTTGATTCCATACATTAGATCGGCGTAATTTTTTCATTCCGGCAGATTTTTTTTCGGCGCCGGGAACTTTCCAACCGCCTTCTTCGGTTCACTGTGTAAATACTACGCAGTGCCTGAAAGGAGGCAAGAGAATGAAGTACGTGAAATCAATAGTAGGAGTTGCTTTGCTGGGGGCAGCCCTGGGGTTTAGCAACGGGCCCGCGCAGGCGGCAGAAGGCGTCCTGATGAAGACCGAGATCACCCCGGGTTACTGCCACATGCAGTTTCCGGCCATCGAAGACCGAAACGATAACGGGGGCGGATATTTGAACCCGATGCTCCAGTCGCGTAACACGACGGACGTTGTCGACTTCTACGGTCCATGCGACTACGACCCGACAGGGAAAACGGAAGTCCAAAACCAGAAGATCGACCGTTTTTTGACCACCGACGACGAAGGGGACTGAGCTCGCCAAAGTTCCCGCTCAGCGTTTCGGTTGTTTTCTTGGGGAGGGGGTACGCCCCCTCCCCAAGGGCGTTTTCAGCTCATCCTTTAAGGCTGATCAAAGGCAAGCCGTCCTGCATCAGGAGAGAGGATGGAAAGGTTCTTCGGTGAGCTTAAGGCGCCGCCACAGCAAGGGGAACCGGCCGGCGGCCTCGTCGCTTCCCGGCCCTTCCACCATCATAACCACGTTGTCGCGCCGCTCGAAATAAAAGTTGGCTGCCGCGGCGTCCATCGAACCGTACTTCTTTACCGCGACCTGTCCATACTTGTTGACGAATTCCTCGGCATCGTCGATGGAATCCCACACCGTCACCCACAGCAAGGAAATCTCGCTTCCATTGCGAAACGCCCAGTAACGGTCCCCGTCCCAACCCAGGGCGGCGTTCTCGGCTTCAGCGGCGACGAGAAATTCGGCAAACAGGCACTGCACCATAAGCTCACCCAGACTGTTGCTTTCCACGGCCGGCCATCCCTCGCGGCTGAGAGGTTCCAGGCCTGCAAATTCAACGCGAGTCGGCGGATCCGGCCAATCGAGGTACTTCTCCGGATGAAGGACCTGCTCCGTGGACAGGGGCGGTGAGGTGTACAGACGATCGATACCGGACCAACCCTTATCGGCGAGAAGCAGGGAGACAAACGTGGTTCCCGAGTAATACTGGAAGAGCAACCGATCCACTAAAAACCTCGGAACGCCTGTGGCTTGCGCGCGCGCCTTCTGAACGCCGGCCAGGAGGCGCCGGTTGATCAAGGGAACCATCTCGCCGTCCAGGCCTCCCCAGCGAAAGCCGAATTCCGCCAGGGTCGCGTCTCCCTCCAGGATGGAGTGAAAGGCCAGGACCCGGTCATCGTTGTACGCCGCCCCCATTCCGTCCAGGGAAAAGTGCTGATCCTGGAGGACATGGGTCAGCTCATGAACCAGCACGCGTTCGTTCGCGTTGTCCAACCGGGCGATGACGCGAACGGATGTCGGGACAAAGGAGCTGCCGATATCTGCTCGAAGGACGAGGTTTTTCCCCGCCGGGTCGTAGTAACCAAGAGCGCGGGGCGCATAAAAGTCCAGGAGGAGGCTCTTCAGGTCGCTGCCGGGGGGCAAAAGCCCGAGCCGGGCATAGACGAGGGCAAGGTTTTCGAGCCTGCGCTCTCCGTATTGCTTGACCAGGGCCGTTTCCAGTCGCTGCCGTATGGCATTTTTTCTCCTGGCCTCAATACCGAATTGCCGATTGAAGCTCAGGCCGCGCACCGCCTCCAGTTCCTTCTTGATGGTCCCCACCCTGTCCGCTTCGGTCGAAACTTGGGTGATCGTTTCAGTGGCCACACGCTGATATCCGGCGCAGCCCCACGGGAGTGCGAGAACGAAAATCGCAATCAGCCGCGGCGCCCTATACATGCTTGCACTGGCTAGCGGTGACATGGTTGGAAGCCCGGGAAACCTGGCTGCCTTATATCAATTCGTGAGGAAGGGAGCAAACGCCGGGACGGCCGTGTTCCAGGAGGATAGCAGCGTTTCTTCGCAGAGCTGCCGATTCGGCAGGGGCAGGCACAGATAAACATTTGTATTATCAGATGGTTAGGTTGGAGTGGCTTTTTTAAAACCGCGCCCTCCAGAGGCCTGTTTCAATCGATCCTGTCCTCAATGGCCTTATCTCCGCGCTGGAAGAGCTCTTCATCGTCCAGGCGGCGCAGAATAATCTCCCCCGACTGGATCAACGCGTTTTTTTTCTCCAGTCCATCCTTGTTGACGCTGAAGATCGCTCTGCGTATCGAGCTCTGCACAAGGCCGTTTCTGTCATAGGTATAATATCCCCGATAGCCATGCCGGGCGACCTTATTGAGGAGAGTGAGCCCCCCTTTGAAGCTCTCCAGGCCTTTTTGATCGTCCCCAAGCTGAAGCTGGGTCATGCCCAGAACAAGCCAGCCCACCTCGTCCTCCTTATTCACCACGACCGCCCTTTGGAAGATTTGCAAAGCCTCGGAGAACCTCTTCTGCTGATAATAAGCCCGCCCCAAAAGGGTCAGGGTATCTTCGTAGAACGGGTCCCGTTGGGCCAGTTCCTCAAGAAGGGGGATGGCCTCGTTTAACCCGCGCCCGCCGGGTTTGATGAGCGAGGACCGGGCAACCCTATACTTTCCCGCTTTCCCAATGGGGGGGAGAGACAGGTTTATGCAGCTCGACAAAATGAGCGCCGCGATGAGTCCCAGGGCGCCAGGAATTCGGCTATGGCTTGCCATTGCTGCCACTTCGTCTTCCACCATCCTTCTCGGCTTCTCTTTGCCTTTTGACGTCGTCGATCTCCAGATCGAAATTTCTCCCGAGCAAGATTACGTCCTCACGAACTTTTTGCCAGTCGACGGCTTCCGCTTGGAGCGCGGAAAGGGTTTCTCCCGCCTTGTTGAACATAAGGCGCCCCGGATCCCCAGTACTTCCCTTCCCGGGAACGGCCTGGAACCTGATCGAGCCAACTGCGAAGCCCCTTGAGGCCCGCCTCTAGCTCCCGCCTGCCCTCCTCTCGACCTCCGCCGTCGACCCGGACGAGCCCGAGATAACTCTTGGCAAAGAAGTCCCGGGCGTTCTGAACCACCGCCCGCTTGAGACTAGCCTCCGCATTTGCCGTATCCCCCGCCTCGTAATAGGCCCGACCGACGTAGGTCCAGACCCCGATATGCGCCATGGTAAAATCGGTCACATACTCCGGCCTCTGCCGCGCCGCCGCCTCAAAATGAGGGATAGCGGCCTGCGGGTTTCCCACACGCAGCGCGCTCCGCCCCGCCTGGACCTCCCGGGCCACATCCAGAGTAACGCAGCCGGAGAACGCCAAGAGCGCGTATAATCCCAAAAGGAATAATCCCTGACGCTTGATGGCACCCATATGCCTTCCTCCCCGTGTACCAAACACGTTACACCGGTTCCCACCTTAGAAACACTGGAAGGTGAATCTAGCCCTTTTAGACGGATGCTTCAATGGGACTGGCGGAAGGAGAAAAAAAGGGGCGCTAACAGCGCCCCTTTTTCCCTATTGCTGAACTAACAGTCAGACGTGCTAGAACCGCCAGAGCGCGCCCAACGTTATCGACTGGGACGTACCGCCGGCGGTTCCGATTCCCAACCGTTTGGCGATGGAAGCGCTGTCGACCTTCTTGTAGGTATCGAACTGCCACTGCAGCGCATAGTTCATATTGGCCGCCTGGAACCATCTCAGCAGAATGGCATTCGTGATCACGTGGTTGCGGGAGATGGTGTCGGCACCGCCAAGGTTATTGTTGGTCCCCGGGTCATTACCGAGGTCCGTGTCATGCCTGGACCACGTCCAGGAGAGCCTGAGACCGTTGTTCCGCGAGCCGCTGAGGAAGCCCTGCGGCCCGTAGACAAACAAGCCGGTGGTGGCCACCATCACATTTACCGTCAGCTCGTCGCATTCGTTAGCGTTGCTGCCACTGCAGGCGGTTCCCGGTACGGCTTGGAAATCTCTGTCGGCTTCGAACCATTCGTAGGTGAAGCCGGCCTCGGCGGGACCCCATGTATAGTGCACCCACGGCCCCACGTATTGCATCCGGCCCCTCGCATCGGCGTCAAGTATCGTCGGGAAGCGATTGCCCCGGACGGTCCCCCGGATCTCCACGTCGGAGCTCCCTGCCTGGAGGGTGTCTATGTTGGCGTTCACGTAGGGGATGCCCATCTCGATGCCTTTCAGCACGCCTTTTGTCTTGCTGAAGGGCTCGACGACGAGACCCAGGATGACTCCGGACTGATCGTTCAGGTCAGCGGCGAGGTCCGAGTCGTTGAAGTAGCCCTCAGAAATCCAGGCTATGTCGAAATCCGTGATCTGCCCCATGCCTATGGGGACATTCGACCATACGAGACCGTATCCGGTCTCGGACCCGGTGGTGAAGTTCACGTCGTAAAAAGCCTGCCGCTCCAGGGTAAGCCCGCTGGTGGAGCTGGCCACAGAATGGGGGCTCTTCGCCTCCATGCCGACGGAGATCAGCTTGACGGAGGGGTAGTAGGGGCTGAACTTGTCGAAGTAGATTCTCATCCCCTCCTTTTTGAACGCGCCGGCCCTGGTGAAATCCTGCGTCATGCCGACCTGGTAGAGCCCATCCTGCCACAGATAGTTGAAGTCAAGCTCGATGTGGCGGAACAAGGTGCTGCCCTGGCTCGGACCGTCGTTGTTGCCGCTGCCATGGGTGTCCCCGGCGTCGGTGTCCGGGAAGAAATAGGTCCTTGCCTGGAACTGGTTGCTGACCCTGAACTCCCAGGACTTGTCCGCGGCGCCGATGCTGAGACCACGGCCGGGCCGGCGCCTGAAAGTCGGCAGTGCGGGCGCGGCCGCTTTTTCCGCTGCCGCCTCTTCCTTCATCTTGTCCTGCTCGCCCTTGAGCTGGGTGAGCTCGTCCTCCAGCGCTTTGATCCTGTCGTCGGTGCTGCCGGCGCGCGCGGGCGCTGCGGTAACCGCGAATAGCGCGGTCATTGCCAGGGCTCCTACGGATGCCCAAAAATTCTTAATCTTCATCGTCCCCTCCTTAGATGTATGTTCGCTTACAGGGTTGTCCATTGATATACCCGTTCCTACCAATTTCTTCGCTTTTAACCATTAACGCACTCCGTTGTCAAGGAAAAAAATTATTTTTTTACGATTTAGCAGGGCAGCCGGACCGGGCGGCGCGGGCGCGGCGCCGGCCCCGGGACTTCCCCCCGGGTTCTACGGTCCCGGCTTTCCCCCGTGGCAATGCCGCTGCAACCGGCGCGGGCCCGGTTCTGCCCTGCTTGAGGAGTGCCCCGCGACTGACATTTTACATTCTGTGAAGCAACTTTTGTTCCGGAATTTCAAGCCGGCGCCCGGTTACTTTGGCCGGGCGCCCGGTCCCTAAAAACGCTCGGCCGGCACATGGGAAGACGGTCCCGCATCGCCGGGCATGGGGGGTGCTTGACTTGACGCGGCCGGGTGGATAGGATGGCCCCATTGCGGTGCTTTGCGCCGGCGGGGACCCCCATTCGACACGCGACCCGTCGACGCCGGATCCGATGCCCTCTATGGTTAACCCCGAGCCCGGCGCACCCAACGCTATGCATTTTCTCTATATCATGAGGCTTGTATCTTGTTTTCGGAGCGGGGCCAAGTCTCGTCTCACCCTGGCGCTTCCCATTGTTCTGTTGTCCCTGGCGCTCCAGGGCGGCTGCTCCCTGCCGTGGTCCAAACCGAAGCCTGCCTCCGACCCCGGCGCCGCGGCGCTGCTCGAAGACGGCAATGCGAGCCTTAAAAACAAACAGTACAAGCACGCCATCATGCAGTTCGAGAAGCTACGGCAGGACTACCCGTTTAGCGCCGAGTCCGTAGAAGTCGATCTCAGGATCGCGGAGGCTTACTATCTCAACGAGCAGTATTCGGAAGCCGCCCAGGGGTTCAAAGATTTCATGGCCCTTCGTCCGACCCACAAAGAGGTGCCCTTCGTGCTCTACCGTTTGGGCCTCGTCTATTTCGATCAGCTCAAAGGCATCGATCGAGACCAAAAGAACATCGAGATCGCCATCCCCTACTTTGAGAGGGTCGTTAAAGAATACCCCGGCTCCCCCTACGCCGCCGGCGCGCGGGACAGGATCCGGCAGTGCCGGGAGTACCTCGCCGGGCACGAATTTTACGTGGGTTCGTTCTACCTGAAGCAGAAGAACTACGCCGCAGCGCAGGAACGCTTTGAAACCATCGTGCGGCGCTACCTGAACACCCCGCAGGGGGTCGAGGCGCTTTACCAGCTCGGGGAGAGCTACCGTCTCGCCAACAACAGCGTCAAGGCGGCCCTGGCCTATGAATCCGTCATCAAACACTACCCGGACAACGCGCTGGCGAAAAGCGCGCGGGTAGAGCTGAGCCGGTTGAACAGCATGGACCGGGACCCCCTGGCCCAGCTCCTGCTGGAGGACGGCAGGCCCGCTTTCTCACCGGGCACCGACGGCGCCCCCCTGGCAGTCACTGCCTCGGCGCAGGCCAAGGCGGAAAAGCCGGTACTGATAGAAAAGAAGGAAGTGG
>Ga0326597_10003178_pt1 | contig 23899 bp, 31 predicted proteins | sample RVTome_12_FD_203789 | JGI IMG/M metagenome (GOLD analysis project Ga0326597, IMG submission 203789) | Soil microbial communities from uranium-contaminated site in the Upper Colorado River Basin, Wyoming, United States - RVT100D185 | ecosystem: Environmental > Terrestrial > Soil > Contaminated >... | reverse complement strand
CTAAAAGACTACTACTTGCCGATGCTATATCTCCACGCCTTGGAGACCTGATAGTAAGGTTAATGCCGAATAGAGCGTTTTCTTCGTTGATTGGGATTTACAGGGGAAGGGTGTACGAACGCAAGTAAAGGAGCAGGATGCAGGATTCATGATGCATGATACAGAATTCTGGGAACAAAGCTTCATGAATCATTGGAAAAGGAGTAGGGAAGATCATGAAAAAAGTGTATAAAAATCAAAAAAAGATATTTGAGGAGCTTGTGGGAAGGGTTTCTGAATTTTCGGAAATTGAAAAAAAACGGATGTTTGGATATGAGAGCTTTTTTACTCAGTGTAAATGCTTTGCTGGAGTGAGAAATTTAGGGAAGTCAACTTCGGTAGTGCTAAAGCTTTCCACCAAGGTTTACCCAGAAGCTATCAAGAAATCTTTCTTTTCCCCGTTCCGTAACACAAAGAGCTGGGTTGAATGCAGAGCTACTTCACCAAGGGCTGTAGAACTACTTGTTCCCTGGATAGAACTTTCCTACTCCTATGCCCTGAATAAGAGAAAAGAGGGTAGTGGCAGTTCATGAAATACCAGTAGAGAATCATGTTAATGGATTTTTTGTGTATTGTTTCTCTGTGCCTTAGTGTCTTAGTGGTAAATAGTTTCAGGACGAAATAGCATGAATCGAATCGACCCCACGAGAGCAGTCGCAGCCGGAATCCTTGGCGGCTTGGCAGCTAGTTTGGCAATCCTTGTGGTCTTCCGTCTCATTGGATTTGAGTACTGGGGAATACTCGTTGATCCCCAATACCAAAGCCCTAAGCTAATTAAGGTATGGACAGAGCTTGAGCCTATTCCTCTAGCCGTAAATCACCCTGGAATTATAACATTAGGTTTTATTGCTCTCGCCGTCATTCACGCATTCGTCTTTTCGGTGATAAAGAAGGGGATACCTGGTGAGGGATGGAAGAAGGGTCTTAGCTTTGGGCTCATAATCTGGCTTTTTAGCTATCTATTTTTTGAGTTCTTCACTCCATGGAACATGTTTGGAGAGCCGGTTTCACTTGTAATGCTTGAATTACTTTTTTGGATACCAGTTTCCCTTTCTGAGGGAATTGTGATAGCAAAGGTTTATGACGTCGATTCGATGTAAGGATATAACTGTAGCGGAATCTTTTAGGATTCCAATCTTTAAAAGTCATATGTAACTCGTTTTGTTGGATAATTAAAAAATGATAAAACTCGAAGATCATCCAACCGTAAAACATTTCTTTGATAATCCAAAATCAATTCCTTGGAAGTCTTCCTCCTCCAAAGTTGATGCCGACTGGTTAAGAACTGTTTGTCTCGAATCAGGAGCTGATGATGTTGGGTTCGTAGAGATTGATCGAGAAGAGATAAGATTCGAAAAAGAGGACATCCTTTCATACCTTCCCCGCACAAAAACGTTGATCAGCTTTGTCTGTCGAATGAATCGAGAGCCGATTCGTAGTCCCGGTCGCTCGGTGGCAAATCTGGAGTTTCATCATACGGGCGATAAAGTAAACGAGGTGGCGCGTGAAATTGTTTCCGAGCTTGAAAATGAGGGGGTTCGCGCAATAAATCCGTCAATGGGTTTTCCGATGGAGATGGATAGATTTCCGGGGAAGATCTGGATTGTTTCACATAAGACTGTGGCTGTTGCCGCAGGTCTTGGTCAGATGGGTATCCATCGTAACGTGATACATCCGAAGTTTGGAAACTTCATTTTGCTTGGAACGATTCTTATGGATACTGAAGTTACCGCATATCATAGGCCTATTGATTACAACCCCTGTCTAGAATGTAAGTTATGTGTAGCTGCCTGTCCAACAGGAGCCATTGGCGCAGACGGTTACTTTAATTTCTCGGCATGCTACACTCACAACTATCGAGAATTTATTGGGGGATTTACAGACTGGGTCGAGAAGATCGCTGATAGCAGAGATGCTGTTGATTATCGCCAAAAAGTGACTGATGCCGAATCAGCTTCGATGTGGCAAAGCCTCTCATTTGGAGCAAATTACAAAGCGGCCTATTGTATGGCCGTGTGTCCCGCAGGAGAAGATGTAATTGGTCCATTCTTAACCGATAGACCGGGATATCTGAAGGATGTCGTCAGGCCATTACAGGAGAAAAAAGAAACAGTCTATGTAAATGGAGGCTCCGATGCGGAATCATATGTTCACAAAAGGTTTCCTCATAAAAAAACTAAAGTAGTTGGAAGCGGAATCAAGCCCACTTCGATGAGGGGATTTATTGAAGGATTACCGCTTGTTTTTCAGCGGAACCAATCTGACGGAATTAACGCTACATATCACTTCACTTTTACAGGGGAAGAGCCCTACAAAGCTACTGTGGCCATTAGAGATAAGACTCTCCGGGTTAATGAGGGCCATGCTGGAAATGCTGACATCCATGTCACCGCGGACAGCCAGACTTGGCTCGGATTCTTGAGGAAGGAACGAAGTATTCTATGGGCCATACTTAAGCGTAAAATCCGAATCACGGGATCGTTTAAACTGCTAAAGGCATTCGGCGAATGCTTTCCATCGTAGGGATTTCAGAACTATACAGTAAATACAATTAAAAAATCCCTTTGTACAGTTTTCAGTACAACTCGTTAATTCCAGCCTGTTTTGTTCTCACAAGTGTTCTACTAGCCAGGTTTACGATACATAAAATCAAATCAGATCATAGCTACGGTTAGATACCAAACTGTAATACTTTTATAGCTTTCTAACAAAACATGTTCACGAGTTGGGGTTAAATTGTAAGTGACAGATATATTATGGTATCATAATAGGTATGAAACATATAAAAACATTTAAATTAAGGGGACTTGACATTATTAGAATAACAGATAAACTTTTTGGGAAACGGAGTGATACAATGAAAATTAAGTTCTTTACACCGAAAATAATGCGAGGGAGAGTCAAATGTACTGTCCACTCTAATGGTAAACTGGGCTTTTCTCAAGCTGCAATTAAAAGATTTGGTATTAATGATAACCATTATGCTAAGATTGGGATTAATGAAGAAGATGTAAAAGATACCAGCTTGTATATGCTGTTAACACGAACTCCGGACGAGGAATCATTTAAGATAAACAGTGCTGGAAATTATTATTATTTGAATACCAGAAATTTGTTTGACGAGCTTAATATTGATTATAAGAAGATGAAAATAATTTATGACATTGAAGAGATAAAACATGAGAATCAAATAATTTACAAACTTAATAGGCGAGTACTAGACAGAAGCAAGTAAAAAATGTTTAAACCATGTTGCAGCTATTGATCGAAATTGTTTATTTAAATACAACAGCATGAAAAAGGTGGTTCTTTTCCTTATATCATTTATATGCCTTTTAACGTTATTAATGTTGCTTTATTTAACGGGTTTACTTCCCTCTTGGCTTTATCCTATTAGGTTGGGTTTTCTGTGTGTTTTGGCAGGTGGATTTGGTGGGAGCTTGTATTGCTTACGTGCCGTTTATTTGAACGCATGCGTCCGTAAACAGTGGGATCATGAATGGCAACCCTGGTACTACATCAGACCGTTCGTAAGTCTTGTTATAGGTGGAGCAAGTTATGTGTTTTTAAAAGCGGGACTACTTATTCTGGAAGCAGGCCAACAATCAGACACAACAAATTATGGATTTCTCGCGTTAGCATTCATAGCTGGGTTAAATGTTGACAAGTTCTTAACAAAAATTGAAGAGATCGCAGAATCAATATGGGGTATAGAAAAATCGAGAGCGACACAAGAGAAGGAGTATAACGAATAGATTTGTCAACGCTCCATTTCCTCAACGTCGGCCAAGGAGATTGCACCATAATCCAACATATTAGCGGTCGCTGTTCGGTAATCGATATATGCTCCGATAATTACCAACCTGAATTTAGCGAAGTATTATCACACGTGTTGGCCCAGAAAGCGAAAGGCAACTTCAGAATGTGCGACTACAAAACTAACCCTATAATGTATCTGAAAAGGTTAGGAATTTCTTCGATATGGCGATTCATTCTAACCCACCCTGAGATGGACCACCTCGACGGATTCGATGCTCTGGCCGAAAATTTTATTTTATGTAATTTTTGGGATTCCGGAGTTAGAAAGGAAAAACCTGAATTTGAAAATTGTCCTTACAAAGAAGAAGATTGGGTTCGTTACGAGAAAATCCGAGATGGAAATGAGACTGTAAATGTGATTTCTGTTCAGGCTGGCAGCCGGTTCCAATACGCTAACTGTAACGAACAAGGCGAGAGTGGTGGGGATGGGCTATACATCTTAGCACCTGACCAACAACTTGTAGATCAATCAAATAATAATGGCGACGCAAATGATGCGTCGTACGTCGTTCTGTATCGAAGTAGTGGTGGGAAGATACTTATTCCTGGTGATGCTCATGATAAAACGTGGGAATACGTTCTGAAGCATTATAAAGAAAGTGTAGAGAATTGTTCAATATTAATTGCTCCTCATCATGGTAGAAAATCAGGTCGATCTTATGAGTTTTTAGATGTTGTGAAACCCAAATTAACATTCTTCGGATGCGCACCATCTGAGAACCTAGCATATGACGCATGGCATTACCGAGAATTACCGATAATAACCAATAACCAAACAGGAAACATTATTGGAGAATGCAGTAATGGTCACATCGACCTTTATATCGAAAACAGATCATTCGCTGAAAAACTAGGAGCCAACGTCACAATAACGAATAGCAAGGGATATTATAATATAGGTAGAATTAACAACACATAGGAGCTATACGTGAGTAATATTCAAAATCCAAAAGTGTTTTTGTGCCATTCAATCGATGACCATGTACTTGTCCTTCGATTAGGAAAAGACCTGCGCTCAAATGGCGTTGATGTATGGCTAGATGAATGGGAAATCAAGCCAGGTGATAGCTTAAGACGTAAGATTGATGAAGGTTTAGGGAACGCAGATTATTTTTTTGCAATATTAACAAGAAATAGTCTTGGATCGGAGTGGGTTGCAACGGAGCTTGATTCTGGCTTGGTACTTAAAATATCTGGACAATGCAGGATAGTGCCCATCCCCATTGGCATTTCAGATAATGAGATTCCTCTTACGCTTCGAGGATTAGTGTATGTCCGTCTTGATAATTACGATGAGGGTTTAAGAAAACTGATAGGGCTTTGTCACGGTGTATCTGAAAAGCCACGACTAGGAGACGTGCCAGAATGGGTTCAAAGAACTGCTAAACTTGCATCATTAGATTTATCGCCTCATGCTGAAAAATTAGCTGTTCTGTTAAACAAAAAATCAGAAAACGGTTTGGAGTGGGATCCACGACTTTTCTGTGATGACATCAAAGATCATTTGGAAATAACAGACGATGAAATCGCAATGGCCGCTAGCGAACTCGAAGACCGCGGCTGGGCTCATTTAAGCAAATCCCTAAACATGGGCCCCGCTGGTTTTCACACCATATCACCACTTCCACTACTTTTCATCGAAACAGATCAATACGTGAAAGATTGGAATCCTGAAGAAGATGCCGTAACCCTTGCTTGTGCGTTGCTAAACACAGGACAGCCAATTGTAAATGTGAAGGAAGTCGACGAGACATTAGGATGGGGCCCTCGTCGTATCAATCCCGCAATTTATTTTCTGGACTTAGAGGGTGCAATTGGCCATTCTGAAGTGCTCGATCCCGTCTACGCTTACGATGCTGTTATCATCACAGCACGAACAAAACGGTACGTGCTTGCCAACCAATAAGACACTTTCTTCGCTGATTAAATAAAGAATTTTTAATATGAAACAATTGTAGTTTGTAGAATTATTGCATAAAAATAAGTCAATTGTTCACAATTTATCTATGTTCATTATTGATGAACACAAGAAAATAGTGTACTAATAGATTGGTATCTTAATTATATTTATAGGCTCAAACTTTTTTTTGCTTTTTAGTATTGTATTTAACCCTTAAGTTGAACACGGTAGCATACTGGTTGATAAGGATCCCGAATGGACTGACCTTATAAGTTTCAATGCACAGCCCCAAGGCTGCTGTGACTTTCCTTTGCTTTAGTGCTTTTGATTTAAGTTTAATTAAAATATGGAATATACGTTTCATTTACTTTTAAGCTTTGGATGCTATAATGGGAAATGATAAAGAAAACTCGGTTTTAAGTAATATTTCAAAGAATATGACCGAGAACTATATAACATTTCCTAATCCCCCGATAACAGAAGCATTAATAGATATTAGAGTTGACCTGCCGAAAGAAATAACACTTGATAATTTAATCGTATTTTACGATGAAGTTAAAGAAAGATTCCCATTAAAAGAGGAAAAAGTACATTGGAAGACAGGATTTAAAGTCTCACCTGGCCTTGGTCCTCGAATTTCAGAACATGTTGGTGGAATAACTGGATACGTATTTCGTTCTTCTGACAAGACCAAAGTTGTACAATCAAGATTGGATGGTTTTACATTTAATAAATTAAAACCATACGAAGACTGGCCAACTTTCCGCGATGAAGCGAAAGAGCTCTGGATTAAATTTCTAAAAATCGCAAAACCTAAAAATACGACTCGATTGGCATTACGCTATATAAATCAAATCGATATACCACTTCCCTTCAAAGAATTTAATGAATATATTCTCACTATTCCTGAAATAGCTCCAGGATTACCAAACGCATTGTCAGAATTCTTAATGAAATTGGTGATAGCTAATGATGAGATAAAATCTAAAGCTATCATACTTGAAACGATGAAGAACGTAGAAATAAGAAATGGCCAAAAGGTTCTACCTTTGATATTTGACATTGATGTGTTTAGACTAATATCTTTAGATCCCAATTCTGAAGAAATTTGGAACATAATGGGTACCTTAAGAAATTTTAAAAATGATATTTTTTTTAAAAGTTTGACAGACAAAGCAAAGGAGCTCTTTAAATGAATATCGCACAAGAAATTGAGATATTTGAAAAAGCTGAAACATTTTCCTATGGGGTGAGTACGGAAGCACAAAGTGCTATTGAAGCAATGCTCGACTGGGAAGAGCATTATTACTTCCCAGAATCAAGGCAAAGTATTGAAGAGTTATTTTATAGATTGGCAATCAATTGGAAAAACGATGTTAAACTAAAATCTTCAGCGACTGAAATAATATTAAACTCTTTTTATCAGCGAATAATTGGTATGGGGCCCGTAGCATTACCAATGATATTGAGGGAGCTTAAAAGGGAGCCTGATCACTGGTTTTGGGCTCTACAATCCATCTCTGGTGAAAACCCCGTACGTCCTCAAGATAGGGGAAGACTTACTGAAATGTCTAAAGCATGGTTGAAATGGGGAAAAGAAAAAGGATATTTATACGATATCGATGTCTGAAGTAGTTGTTATAAGCCCTGCAACATCCGAATACAATTGTATTGCTTGGGCTGCTAATGAAGATTTCAGATGGTGGTGGCCAATTCCAGAGAAATTATATTATTGGCCTGAAAATACACCAAGAGAAGAGACTTTAGAAGCGTTTGTTAAAGCTTTTGAAACTTTAGGCTATGTTGCCTGTGATAATGATAATGTTGAACATGGATTTGAAAAAGTTGCCATCTACGTGGATAAATCAGGAAAACCTAAACATGCCGCGAAGCAATTAAGAAATGGCAAATGGACAAGTAAACTGGGAAATTATATTGACGTTGAACATGAATTGAATTGCTTGAGAGAATACGTTCTAAATATAGATAAAACAGAAGATTATGGGACTGTAGCAGTAATCCTCAAGCGTGAGCTTGACGAAACATAACATCTACAGAGAGTTATTGTTTAAAAACCTCTTGCAATATTGCACCTATCAATCTTTCACTTTCTTCTTTTGATTTTGAAATTTTTGATCCCAGCTCATCGCATAATTTCATTAACTGGTCAACTTTTTTAGCAATTCTTTTTTGTTCTCCTACAGTTCGTGTAGTGGGAAAGGGGCAGGCTTTTGTCTTTTTGTATTCCTTAACTTTTTATATATAGTGGGAGAGACATAACCTACTTTTAAGCCCAAGAAAATAACTTTTCGGATGGATTTCAGCTTAGTGTCATTAATAAAGGGGTGGATATACTTTTTCAGATGTTTCAGATTTGTTAATGTGTTAATTGATGTCCTTAAGAGAGCCCTCAAAGACTCCTGTTTCATCATAGTCCATGTTGATATCTTTACGCCACATTACTTCCTGTGCCAAGGCCGATTTTTCAGTTCCAAAGCATTTAACCATTGCCGGGAATCCTCATTCTACCTTAACGGCAATCCATAAAGCTTCGATATTCTTAATCATAATTTTATCCTCCAGATTCTATTGTACCACAGAAAAACATTGTGATATTATAAAAACTTGCAGACATTTGTTCGTCCGTTTATTGCGAAAGCCGGCCTCGGTCGTCACTCATTTAGAGTGATTAGGTAGAAAGAATTGCGTATAATGGATAGTTAAGGTTTTAGATATATTGCGCGATTAGAGATGGAAGAAAAAACAATCAAGGAAGTGATGAAAATACTTTCAGAATGGAATCCACTTGGTGAAGGTGCGGTTAATGTGCCAGACCTTGATGGGTACAGGACAGAAGCAATAGACATTCTCTGCGAAATCGAATTGAGCACAAGTCAGACCAATGTTTGAAATATCGTTAGAGAAGTACTAAACCAAGCTTTCAATTTGTCTTTATCTCCCAAGGAGTGTAAAGAACCAGGTAGACGCATTTGGGATATAGCTAAAAACAATATCAAACGTTAAAGTGTATAAATAAAAGATTATCACCTCTAACCAGAGATTAAACGAGGACTGGTTTTTCGGGGCAGCGCTTGGCTTAGCGCTCAAAAACAGCCTGTTATCGTGAAAGTTAGGCATATTCACCGAGCAAAAAAATATGGACAAGGTCAATTTTATATACACTGAAGTCGGGACTGATATTATTCTCTCTCTCTCATTTGACGAAGATACCGAATTCGGAATTGAAGGATTCATAATAGTTAGAACTCAAAAATACGAGTTTCTTCTTTTTCCACATGAAAGAGGTGCCTCTATTAATTGGTATGCAGAGACTGACACTATAGAGATTATTAAGGAGATAACCTGTATCGGTAATGAGTTAACATTCGTGTCTACCATGAGGTCATATCAATTTGATATCTCAAGATTGGACAAAGCCGAAATTGCTGAGCTTTGGAAAACAGTAGATCGAATGAACTTTGACGACAGCATAAAAATTAGCCGTAAGATAAAATAAAGCCCAACCATACCGTGGATTTAGCGAAAGTTCGCATCAAGCTTTTATACTTTTGTTTTCGTTGAAGTCTCGTGTGTTAAATTAGAGAGCCATAACCTTCTTCTAGGTCCAAGAAAAGAACTTCTACAGATGGATTTTTATAATAAATACGAACTCAACTCTTTTTAAGGCTTTATATTTATATTAATCGTTGAAACATTTATAATAACAGACAAATTCTATTATTAAGTTTCAATTGATTAATAGGCAAAGGTTTATGATTAGACATTTTACACTTGAATATTGGGTTGACGATGGTTGGTATGTAGGCAAACTCAGGGAAGTTCCTGGTGTGTTTAGTCAGGGAGAAACGATCGAAGAGCTAGAAGAAAATATTAGAGATGCATACCATATGATTATGGCCGAAGAAGAACAATTACTACGATCTGATATCCAAACAAAAGAACTGGACATGGACGTTTGAAACGCCGTGACCTCATAAGGGAATTGCTTAAAGAGGGTTGTTATCTAAAGCGTCGTGGTGCTAGGCATGATATTTATATTAACCCCAAAAGCGGCAAGAAGGCGCCAATACCTCGTCATGCTGAAATAAAAGATAGTCTTTGCGAACTTATGCGAAGGCAGCTTGGACTTAAGCAATAGAGTAATATGAATTGATGTTATTAAGCTTTTGAGGAAATTTTATATTTCACAGGTAATAAAGTTTTTAGATTAAGATGCTTTGATGCATCAAGAATTTCAATGCCTACAATTCTATTATTTTTCCCAATGTCCACAACGATGTTATCAGCAACTCGCTGATTGATTAAATCCTGCTTGCGGTCATCGAGACGAAAGTAAAGTAAGTCTTTTTTTTCATCGTAAAGTATTTGCATTGTTTAACTCCCAGTCTCCGTAGAAGACATAGACCGTTACAGTTATGATAACATCGCTTTCTATGGTGTAAAATACCTCCACCCTTTTTTTATTATAGTATTTATCGAAACGTTTCTTCTTAAAATCATAAATTTTGGCTTTTCCAATGCGACCATACTTTGCGGGAATGGCAAATCCTGTTCTGATTACATCTTTAATTTCCTCTTTATTCGTTCCTCGTTCCTCAGCTCGTTGTAGAGCATGCGAATCAATTTGGATTTTCATTGTGATATTTCATTCTCATCATTAATTAAGTTAAACGACATATATCATATTTGATGATATTACTAATTTAGAATATTCTATGAAAAATCGAATAAGCACAAGGGAAAGCAAGGTTCGATTAGGTTCTGAAACAGGCATGTCCTGAATTCATTTCAGGATTTAGAATGACGAAAAGAGATTCTAATAAGTGTTTGAATTAAAAAAAAACTGACAGGCCAGGCTTCTTCTGTTCGTTTTCCTTTAGTACACTTTTTTTAAATTCCAGAGACATAACCTACCTTTGGGTGGAGGAAATAACATTTACGGATGGTGTAAGGCTTTGTTTCAAAATCTCACCTTAAAAAAGGGTTACATCTCCTTCACCGGCCCCAGATATTATCTTTAGTTGATCTAAGAACAGTTATATAATACTAATTCTGAATTCAAGGAGGTGAATTACGTGAGCATAATGAGAGTTCTACCGTCTAAAACGAAGCTTGGCTGGATAGGGACAGGCGTGATGGGGAGTTCGATGTGCCAGCATCTGATCGATAAAGGTTATGAGACGTTTGTTTACAATCGCTCTAAAAAAAAGGCAAAAAAATTGATTGAATCAGGCGCAACCTGGGTGAATTCACCGGGAGCCGTGGCCCAAAACTCCGATGTTGTTTTTACGATGGTAGGATTTCCTCAAGATGTTAGCGAAGTCTATTTCGGAAATACCGGAGTGATTAAGGGTGTAAAACCCGGAAGCATCCTGGTTGATATGACGACGACCGAACCCTCGCTTTCAAAAGAGATTTACAAGGAGGCTAAACTGATGAAAGGAACTTCTATCGATGCTCCTGTTTCTGGTGGTGATGTAGGGGCAATGGAAGGGAAACTCTCGATTATGGTTGGCGGAGACAAGGATGCTGTTGAGGCAATTATGCCTCTTTTTAGACTTATGGGCAGAAATATTGTCTATCAAGGTGCTGCCGGGTCAGGACAGCATGCAAAGATGTGTAATCAGGTAATGGTTTCGGGATTAATGATTGGTATGTGTGAGACGCTGCTTTACGGTTATAAAGCCGGGCTCGATCTTGAAACAATGCTTGAGTCTGTGAGCAGGGGCGCGGCTGCTTGCTGGATGCTGGATAATCTTGCCCCAAGAATTCTTAAGCGTGACTTTAGGCCTGGATTTTTCGTAGAGCATTTTATAAAGGACATGGGAATTGCTCTTAAGGAGGCCGAGCGAATGAATCTGAGTCTTCCAGGTTTATCTCTGGTTCATCAGCTTTATATTGCTGCTGAAGCACAAGGACACGGAAGAAAGGGGACACAGGCACTAATGCTTGCTTTGGAAAGAATTTCAAATGTCAGGGGTTGAGATGAATTAGCTATACAATAAAACATATCTGGTAAGACTTCTGTCTTTTTCCTTTCTTTTTATTCATCTGCTTCCTCGAGTCAGGCTTGTATTCATTATATTCTAATATGTTAATTTATAGTGCCATAGCCTGCTTTTGGGTGTGAAGAAAAGAATTTTTCTCAGACATACAAAGCATGACCGGCATTAGTATAATTCGCGGAACCAGGCTTCTCCAGGTCAATTTAGAGGGACAAAAGGTCTCAGATCCTTTTTTCTGATCCTGAGGTAGATCCTATTAGCGCTCTTTGATATTCTTAACCATTCTCATCAAGATGAATAAAGGTAGTAGTAAATATAGAGGGACTGATAAGGGAGCACCCGAAGGAGCAAGCGAACACCCTCCACTGCTTGATGATTTCTCTCCGCAGAGCGTGCCATTTATATCGCACTGTGGAATAATTCCTTTCTCACGTTGTTTTTCGTTTAATTTGAATACTTCATTGTCTGTCTTGACATTTGCTGTACAACCGCATATCTGACTCGCGCAACAGCTGCACCCTACTTCGCCCTCCAACTCTATGATTTCAGATACATCACAGTTCTCGAGTCCTGAGCACGCCTCCGCCACTAACCCCCTATCTTCGCATGTGGAGGTACAAAGGGTGGCATCGCACGTGAATCCTAATTCGATATCTCCTCCGTTTTGACAGTTTTGGTATTCCTGGCAGACCTCTTCACAGTCCACGTCGGGCGGTGGGGGAGGAATATTCTCTGTCAAGAGGGGACAGCCTCCGGCGTCAACGGAAGCATCCGGGATGCAGCCGGGTGGTGTGGGGAATGTCATGCCGCCCCGATTGGGATTGAAAGCGGCAGACCAGACCAAATCAGGTCCTATATCGCAGGTTTGATTATTTAGCCCCACCTGATATGGTCCGTCAAAGGTTGGGCAAAGGCACTCGACTATTCCCTCTTCATCTGTCTTGATGCAAGGTGCCGTCATACAGCCTGCATAAAGAGCCTGAGGGCAACTTGTCTGACCGATACCCTGTTCAGGAATACACTCAAAGCTGAAGGCGGAAATGCTGTCAGCGCCTGGAATAAACTCTCCACGGTTTATAAAGTCGCACACGGGTGCCTGATTGGTTTCTTGACACATGCTTCCTTCTACACCACATTTGGCTACAGTTTCGAGATAGATTTCCTTATCCAAAATAGCGTTTATATCGACAAAGTAGTTCCCATAGGAGAACTCGAAACATTTGCACTTGGCAAATTTCCCGTCTTCCGTAATCACGCAGTTTTCCGGTTCTGGACCTGAGTAATAACATAACGCAAAGGTGCCCCCTTTACATGGAAGGAAATTCGATGGAACCAGGACGATGTCAGCAAATGCAGGACCGAAAGGGGTTGTCCTCAAATCGTTCGGGATGAAGGGTGGAAAGTCACCTATTTCATTCTCCTGGCTTCGCGCAGCCGGCGAAAAGAGCGCATGAATCAACAGTAGACAACTGAGGAAAGCAATTTTATTTATCATAAATTACACTGCTAGGGAACATAATTTCTCACACGATAATGGCACAAAAATAAACTATACGAACTAGTGAAATGATATTTGAAACGTTGACACAAATTATTTGATAAGATTTTGATGTTGTCAAACTATTCCAATTGTTATAGTGAATTGCTCAAGACGATTATGCACTTAGAGACTAAGTTGCTTGAAATGTGGATATTAAAGTCAAATTCGTATTAAATTAGTCCTTGAGGAATTATGTATTTGGTAGAAGAAAGAAATGTATCTTTAGGGCTAAGAAGATCATTATCGACAACTTGATTATGGTGTTCAGCTTCGAAACCCGCAGATCTACAATATTGATTTATAGCATGATGCTGAAATAAACTATACATTATGAAAGAAAAATTATTACTGGCTATTAAGTATGCAAACCAGGGGAATTGGGATGAAGCTCACAAGACGGTTCAGTCGATCGAAAATATCTATGCATACTGGATACATGCAAATCTTCACAGGGAAGAGGGGGATGTATCAAATTCGAGATATTGGTATTCCAGAGCAAATAGAGAATTTACAGAAATTGATTTAAAAGAAGAGAGGAACGTAATTAAGAAAGAGATAGAAGAGAAGCTCAAGTAAGAGATCCTTCTTCCATTCAGGATCCTGTTCGTTAGCATCGAATTCTTTTATGTAATAATAGGCATAGACAATTAATGGGGTAGATGAATAAACTTAAGTCTTCGCCCACTCCAGGGCTTTTTCCTTATCTTCAAAGGAAAAGCACCTTACCTCAATATTCGGAAATATCTTATCCGTAATAACGGCAACCTTTTTCATCCATTCCTTTTCTGTAACAACCGCCTTCTTATCAAAATCGTTGAAGTGTTTGATTCCCAATTTAAGGTCTTTAAATATGGCTTCTAGAGAAATTCCTTCTACCTTTATGACTTCGACATAGATTCTCAGTTTTTTATTTTTTACAAACTTATCTTCGATATAGTTTGCAATCCTTTCTATATCTTCAGCGTTTATCTTGCCATCTATCTTACAACCGATGACATTATCTGTATTGGTAGGAATTATATCTATCATTGAATCTTATCCTTTTTGATCTTCCTAATATTATATTAACTGACCGCATATCTAAACCAATTAAATAGAAAGAAGATGAAGTCTACATTAATGTTTCTATTGTTGATTTTATCAGGTTTACTTTTTATATTCTCAGTTTAAAAGACATTTATTATGGGATAAATCAATGAAGATTACGGTTTTCTACGATTATGTCTGTCCCTTCTCATTTATTGGTTCCAAGCGGATTCAACAAATTGGAGCGGAATACGGCATAGAGGTAGAATGGAAAGGTTTTGAAATCCATCCGGAGTATCCTCCTCAGGGGAAAAAACGAAAAAGGACTTTTAGAGCTATACGAACGGCAGAATCCTTACAGAGCGTGATGGAGGAGGAAGAGATAAAATTTAAACTTCCAGGGTTTATAACTAACTCCAGGCTTTGTCTTGAGGCAGCAGAGTTTTCAAAGACTAAGGGTAAGTTTATCGAGTTTCACAACCGATGTTATGAGTCTTATTTCCTGGAAAGAAAAAATATAGGAGACAAAGATACCGTCCTCGAAATAGGCAATAAGGTTGGAATTGACACGGATGAATTGGAGATTAATCTGAAAAATGGAGAAATGGCAGAAATCCTTGGGTCTTATAGAAGAGATGCTCGGAAGATGGACGTGCTGGGTGTACCCACAGTAGTCTTCAATGACTTTCGGGTTCATGGCGTCCAGAGCGTTGAAACGTACAGGTCTATTATGGCTAAGTTTTCAAGTTAGCCATGTGAATTTTTGTCTTGACAATCAGGGGGTCTTTGGTAGACTTTCACCTTTGCATTTTTTCCTGGGATTGTTACGAATGAAGACATATATGGCAAGAGACGTGGATATTAAAAAGAAATGGCATATTGTCGATGCTGAGGGAAAGACTGTCGGCAGGCTCGCAACAAAGGTGGCTATGACCTTAATGGGAAAGGATAAGCCTCAGTTTACTCCCCATGCGGATAGTGGAGATTTCGTAATTGTGGTAAATGCTGAAAAGGTCAATTTCACAGGAAAAAAATGGAATCAAAAAACATATTACAGGCACACCGGTTATCCAGGTGGTCTTAAATCAATCACAGCAGAAAATTTACTGAAAGTGAAGCCTGAGGAAATAATAAGAAAGGCTGTATGGGGTATGCTTCCTAAGAATAAGTGGCAGGACAGGTTAATAAAGAGGTTGAAAATTTATACGGGAAATGATCACCCACATAAGGCTCAGGAGCCTGAATTGTTGGAGGTATGAGTAGAATAGATGGCTGAAATTAACTATCATGGAACTGGGAGAAGGAAAACATCGGTAGCCAGGGTATGGCTACGTGCCGGTGATGGAAAAATTTTGGTTAACAACACGCCATTTGATGAATACTTTCCAAGAGATGCTTGGAGAAGTAACGTTTTGGAACCCTTGCAATTAACGCAAACACTTGACAAATATGATGTTTCGGTGGACGTGAAAGGGGGCGGACTCACTGGTCAGGCCGGTGCTGTGAGACACGGTATTGCCAGAGCTCTACTCCAGCTCGGTGATTCTTTCAAAAAGCCACTGAAGTCTGCGGGTTTTCTCCGAAGGGACCCGAGAATGGTCGAAAGAAAAAAATATGGTAAGCGAAAGGCACGGAGAGGACAGCAGTTCTCCAAAAGGTAGTTCCTGCATTGCCAACCAAGACCAAGAATACTGGACTTAAAAAGAAAAAGGTCATTGGCTCTCCCGATGGGAAGCTCGGAGTTTTACTTCCCGGGATGGGTGGTGCTGTAAGTACTACCTTTATTGCGGGTATTGAAGCAATAAAAAGGGGAATTGGAAAACCAATAGGTTCACTCACTCAATTAGGAACCATAAGACTTGGTAAGAGGACTGAAAGGAACGTTCCACGCATCAAAGATTTTATCCCATTGGCAGATTTATCTAATATAGCATTTGGTGGATGGGATATATTCAACGATAACATATACGAAGCAGCAATTAAAGCGGGCGTCTTGAGGGCCGAGCTTCTTGATGACTTACGGGCTGTTCTCGAAGATATAGACCCTATGCCGGCAGTGTTTGATAAGAAGTTTGTTAAAAGACTCAACGGCAAGAACTTAAAGAAGGGGAAGACCAAGATGGATCTTGCCGAGCAACTTATAGAAGATATATCAAATTTCAGGAAGGGCAATAAGCTCGATCGTATGGTGATGGTATGGTGTGGTAGTACCGAAACATATATTGAGGCTTCTGAGGTTCATCAATCCATCCGGAGTTTTGAAATGGGGTTAAAGGATAATAATCCGGATATAGCACCGAGTATGATTTACGCATATGCGGCAATAAAAAGTGGCGTGCCATATGCAAATGGGGCGCCAAATCTTTCGGTAGACATACCGGCGCTGATAGAGCTTGCAAAAGTAAAGAAGGTTCCTATAGCCGGCAAGGACTTCAAGACAGGGCAAACTCTAATGAAGACGATTTTGGCACCAGGGCTCAAGAATAGAATGATAGGTGTTAGGGGTTGGTTTTCAACCAATATACTCGGAAATAGAGACGGTGAGGTTCTGGATGATCCCTACTCATTTAAGACTAAGGAGGTTAGCAAACTGGGTGTATTAGAGTACATTTTTCAACCGGAATTATACCCTGATCTATATTCAGACTACTACCATAAGGTAAGAATCAATTACTATCCACCCAGGGGCGATGAGAAAGAGGCTTGGGATAATATCGACATATTTGGGTGGCTCGGGTATCCAATGCAGATTAAAGTCAATTTTCTTTGTCGTGACAGTATTCTCGCTGCCCCTATAGTCCTTGATTTAGTGCTCTTTATGGATCTTGCTCAAAGAGCAAATTTATATGGCATTCAGGAATGGCTTTCTTTTTATTTCAAGAGTCCGATGGTCGGAGAAAATCTCTATCCCGAGCATGACCTGTTTATACAAGTCATGAAGTTGAAGAATACCCTCCGTTATCTCAAAGGTGAGGAGTTAATTACTCACCTTGGGCTCGATTATTATAACCTTATGTGATTTTTAATTTGTTCAATAATTTCAATCAGTAACTCCTAAATGGATAATCTGGTTAGGTCATGCTTCCCTAGACCTAAGCTCGGGACAGGCTTCCTCGCAACACCGTTTTTCAATCCCACCGGCAACCCTTCGACTTCGCTGTTATGTAAAAAGTCAAGGGCTATCCATAGATTAGAGAGACACGTCTTATTCTAAGCTGTCACGAGCCTCTTCTATAATAGATAGGCGAAGGTTTCAAAACTCGCATATTTTGATAAAGTGGTATCCGCGGGTGCTACGAGGATGATTTTTAAGGTCTATTGATGTTTGCCTTTACCTCTGCTAACTTTAGCCTTCTTTCTATCTCCTTAAATTCCTTATTGCTACCACCAAAGTCTTTGAGTTCCTCTAAAATGGATTCGGCTTCTCTTCTAGCCGCCTCAGAATCGATCTCTTCGGATTTTAAGACACTATCTGTTAACACATTGACCCTATCGTCTGCTACCTCTGCTATTCCACCGTCAATGATCATAGATTTTCCCACTCCATTAATTTTGTAGGTAAGTTCACCTGGCATCAGCGTGGTTATAAAAGGAACGTGTCCTGGGAGTACTCCGAACTCCCCTAAATCACCAGGGGCAACAACCTCATCCACTTCTTCATCTATTACCAGCTTTGAAGGGGTGATCACCTTGAGATTTAGTGTGTCTGCCAATTTAAACATCCCCCTTTAGACTCAGCCAGTTAGTAAATATAGACATGTGGAATTAATGACCTGCCATTACCGAATTCATCAATCGGGTATAAATATTTCTTTAGAATCTGGGTTTCCGAGTGACTGTGCTTGGGAATCATAACCTTTGAATTATCTTGAAAACAGCTCCTTGGCCTTTCCTTTTACCTCTTCTAGATTGCCCACCATATAGAACGCCTGCTCGGGTACTTCATCCATATTTCCATAAATAACTTCTTTGAATGCTTGTATAGTCTCATTTATTGGCACGTACTTACCAGGGGTACCGGTGAATTGCTCAGCTACATTGAACGGCTGAGAGAGCAATCTCTGAATTTTTCTCGCTCGTGCAACTATTAGTTTATCATCTTCGGAAAGTTCATCCATACCGAGAATCGCTATTATCTCCTGCAGTTGTTTGTATCGCTGTAATACTTCCTGTACCTGTCGGGCTACGTTGTAATGTTCCTGACCGACGACCCGAGGATCAAGTATTCGTGACGTTGAATCTAGCGGATCCACAGCGGGGTAGATTCCAAGCTCTGCGAGTTGACGAGAAAGTACAATGGTGCCGTCGAGGTGAGCGAATGTAGTTGCAGGGGCTGGGTCAGTGAGGTCGTCGGCAGGTACGTAAATTGCCTGAACCGACGTTATAGAGCCCTTTATCGTTGATGTAATTCTCTCTTGAAGCTCTCCGAGGTCGGTTGCCAACGTCGGTTGGTACCCGACAGCCGATGGAATTCTCCCGAGCAGTGCCGAAACCTCTGAACCTGCCTGTGTAAATCTGAATATATTGTCGATAAATAGAAGCACATCCTGTCCCAGCTCGTCTCTGAAATATTCGGCCAGGGTGAGAGCTGTCAGCCCTACCCTTGCTCTCGCTCCGGGGGGTTCATTCATCTGTCCGAAGACCATACCTGTGTTTGCAATTACTCCAGACTCCTTCATCTCTACCCATAGATCGTTTCCCTCACGGGTTCTTTCGCCGACTCCTCCGAAGACAGAGACACCTCCATATTCTTTTCCAACATTGTGAATCAATTCCATCAACAGAACTGTCTTGCCGACACCAGCACCACCAAATAGTCCAATCTTACCCCCCTTGAGGAATGGTGCTAGCAGGTCGATTACCTTGATTCCGGTCTCAAACAGGTCGAGTTTTGTACTTTGCTCGACAAACTCTGGTGCAGGTCGATGGATTGGCCAGCGCTCACTTGTTTCAATGGGGCCGGCCTCGTCTATTGGCTCACCGATAACGTTCATGAGTCTTCCTAGCGCTTCTTTACCCACCGGGATTGTAATGTCTTGACCTGTATTTAGTGCATCTTCACCTCTTTTGATACCTTCAGTGGAATCCATCGCTATGCATCGTACTCGCTTTCCCCCAAGCTGTTGAGCAACCTCAAGAACTAAATTCCACTTCATGTCATTCAGTAGCGGGTTTGTGAGTTTTATCGCAGTGTAGATTGGAGGTAATTCCCCGTCCTTAAACTCAACATCAACGACGGGTCCCATGATTTGAACGACCTTTCCAAAATTATTCCCACTTGATTCCATTCTATTCTGACCCTCCTTTACTTAATGCTTCGGTACCGTTTACGATATCCATAAGCTCTTTTGTAATTTGAGCTTGTCTGGTTTTATTAAATAAAAGAGTAAGCTTTCTCACGACTTCATCTGCATTCCTTGTTGCGTTTTCCATGGCTGTCATTCGAGCGGCATGCTCACTTGTGATCGATTCATACATAGCTCTTTCCACACTAACCTCGAGGTACCTGGGGAGGAAATAATCTAGGACTTCCTTTTTCTTTGGTTCGTATAAATAATCTATGGGCACTGAATCTGAATCTATTTTTTCAGGTACGATGGGCAAGAGTTTATTGAAGGTGATGACTTGTGAAATGGCCGACCTAAAGTAGTTAAATACGAGTATAACCTCATCGCTTTCTCCCCTAATAAACTCTTTGATCAAAACAGTAGAAATTTCTTTAGAAATTGAGAGAAAATTCTTCTCGCCAATTCCTATATAGCTCTTTATAACAGCGTATCCACTCTTTGCAAAATGATCTCTACCCCTCCTGCCAAGAAAACTTAAGGTCACCCGATCGTAACCTTTTGTGTCTGTTACCAAATAGGTGTCGAGTTTTCTGATTAAATTGCTGTTAAAACTTCCACAAAGACCCCTGTCTGATGTCATGAATACAAGGTGAAGTTTTTTTCGTCCTTCTGGCCTTCGCAATAATGGATGGGAGTCAGGTTCGGCTCTACTAGCTAGACTCATCGCAATTTCTTGGAAAGCCTCTGAGTATGGACGATACGAGAGTAGTAGATTCTGTACCCTCTGTAGCTTGACGGCGGATATAAGCTTCATTGCACTCATTATCCTTCGTGTTCCTTTTACGCTACTAATTTTTGTTCTAATCTGTTTTAAACTAGGCATTGAAATTTATTTCTTCTCTAGAAAGAATAGAATCCTCCCAAGACATTACTTAAATTCTCCCAGTTGGCTTCTTAATTCCTGTAGTGCCTTTTTAGTCTTATCTGCGAGATCATCGTTAATTTCCTTCGTTTTCCTTATCGCTTCTAGGATGTTCTTGTATTTTGTTTCCATGAATACGTACAGCTCCTTTTCATAATCCTTAACCTTTTCGACGGGGTAGTCGTCAACAAAACCGTTAGTTACGGCATAAATAATAAGTATCTGCTTTTCAACTGGTAAAGGTTCATACTGACCTTGCTTTAAAGCCTCTACAAGCCTGCTGCCCCGTGCAAGTTGAGCCTGTGTAATTTTGTCAAGATCGGATGCAAACTGAGAGAATGCTTCCACCTCCCTATACTGGGCGAGCTCTAATCTTAGGGTTCCAGCAACTCGTTTCATTGCACGAATTTGAGCTGAACCCCCTACACGCGAGACAGAGAGTCCGACGTTGATAGCCGGTCGAACACCTGAATAGAATAGATCACTCTCAAGGTAAATCTGTCCGTCGGTAATCGATATTACATTTGTTGGAATGTAGGCAGAAACATCTCCCGCCTGTGTCTCGATCACTGGAAGCGCGGTGAGAGAACCGCCTCCGTTTTCATCTCTCATTTTTGCGGCTCGTTCCAGTAGCCTTGAATGAAGATAAAAAACGTCACCCGGGTAAGCCTCTCGACCAGGTGGTCGTCTAAGAAGAAGCGAGAGCTGGCGGTAAGCCCATGCATGTTTGGTCAGATCGTCGTAAATTACCAGCGCATGCTTTCCATTGTCGCGGAAGTGCTCTCCAAGGGCGCAGCCTGTATACGGCGCGATGAACTGAAATGGTGCTGGATCGCTTGCTGTGGCCGCAACTACGGTTGTATACTCCATAGCGCCGTACTCTTTTAATTTATCCACAACCTGGGCAACGGTTGACTGTTTTTGTCCAATCGCGACGTAAATGCAATAAACATCCTCGTCCTTTTGGTTAATTATGGTATCTACAGCAATGGCTGTTTTCCCGGTTTGTCGGTCTCCAAGTATTAATTCCCTCTGGCCTCTACCTATAGGGATCATTGAATCAATCGCTTTGAGACCCGTTTGCAATGGCTCGCGGACAGACTGTCGATAGACGACGCCCGGGGCTTTTAACTCTACCTGTCTATTCTGCTCTGATTTGATTTCTCCCTTTCCATCTATCGGATGTCCGAGGGCACTTACTACTCTACCCTTCATATCTTCCCCTACGGGAACATCGGCTACCCTCCCGGTACGCCTTACAATTTGGCCTTCCCTAACTTCGGTATCCGCTCCAAAAATAGCTATACCGACATTGTCTTCTTCGAGGTTTAAAACGAGACCCATCATCCCGCTTTGAAATTCCACCAGTTCTCCGGCCATGGCTTGATCAAGCCCGTAGGCTCGGGCTATACCATCACCTACGGAGATTATAGTTCCTACTTCCGCGGTTTCTATTCTTTTCTCATACCCCTTCAACCTGTTTCTTAATATCTCTCCAATATCTTCTATCCTTAATCCTTCCATCTCTCTTGCTCCTTCAATATTAAAGATCCTTAAGGTAATGTTAGGACTTCTCGTATTCTCTCTAGTTGGGTCTTAATGCTACCATCAAACACCCTATCTTCAACCTTTACAATAATTCCACCTAGTATACTGGGATCGATTTTGACCTCTATTTCGACCACATTGCCGGTTAGCTTCTCCAAACCTTCTATGATTTTTTTTAAATCTGATTCTGATGGATTTTCCCCGAATGTTATTTCAGCTCGGCTTGTCCCGGAGGCCTTCCTGAGTCTGCCTACGATTGACTGTTTTGATTTCAAGAGTGATTTGAATTTACCTAACTCGATAGCTAAACTTATAAAATTCGTGATGAGTTTGTCGAATCCGGCCTTTTCGCCGAGATCGTTTATGATTGCAATTCTTTCCGAAGTCTCATAAGCAGAACTTCCTAGGATCTTTTTTAGCGTCTCTTCAGCAGTTATTACATTATAAAACGATACCATATCATTTGTCACCTTTTTGGTCTTGTTCTCTCCCCCTGCTGAGTCAATCAATGCTTCGACGAGATCCCTTAATGTCGCGACTGATGCCATCTTTCTTCGTCCATCCTCTTTACAAAATTTTCGATGATTTTATCCTTGTCTGAAGAGCTTATGTGTTGTTTTATCAATTCTTCGGCAATATCAAGGGCCAATGTAATTGCTTCGGATTGGATTGCACGTCGTGCTCTGGCAGATTCGAGCTCTATAGACTCTCTGGCTTCTGCTCTGATCTTCTCAGATGTTATCTCCGCCTGCTTTAATATTTCTTTCCTCTCAATTTCGCCTTGTTCTTGAATCGATTCTTTTAATGATTTAATTTCGGCATCCAAATGTTTTAATTTTTCTTCGTATTCCGCATGAACCTTTTTTGCCTCAGCAATCACCTTTTGCGCATCGTCGATTTCATTTCCTATGATGCCTCTTCTTTCAATCAGGAAATTCTTAACGGGTTGTTTAAGGTAATAAACAAGGACTAAAAGTAAAATGGTTAGGTTGACTGCTTGATAAGCCACGTCCCTCCAATTAAATAAGTGTCCTCCATCAGTCGCAACCGTAATTATTAAATTAAGTGAATCAATGGGCATAAAATTTATAGCTCCTTTTCGAGGATTCGCGAGGCCACATTCCTAGCGAGGGATTTTATCTCGGGCTCAATACTCCTTTCTTTCTCTACCTTTTCCGATTCTAGTTTATCCTTTGCTTGGTTTAGCTGCGTTTGAGCTTGATCCCTGGCCTTCTTTATAATTTCATCTGCTGCTTTATTGGCATCATTCCTGATTTTGTTCCTTTCCTCCGAGGCTTGTGACCTTGCCTCATCTAGCTTAGCGTTATATTCGTCTATAATCTGGTCGATTCTTTGTCTCAACTCGTTTGCCTCTTTGATTGCCCCAGTAGTTAGTTGTTCTCTTTTATCGACAAGCTGAAAAAGTGGCTTAAATAGAAGAGAGTTCAAAATGAAAATAGCTGCTACAAAAATAACTATTTGAAATATAACGATTTTGTCAATTTTCAGTATATCCTCAGCTGCAATTGCATCTGTGTAACTAATCAGGAATAGGATAGAAATTAGGAATATAATCAAATTAATCTTTTTCAATTTATAACCCTCATAGAGTATTTGGATTAGCTTTCTGAGATAGTGTTTCCTTCTCAGAGAATGCGATTTTAAGTAATGGAGGAGCAATAAAAGTTGTAAGCATAACCATGACTGTGACCGCAGAAAACAGCCTTGTATCGAAAACACCGGATACAAGACCCATCTGAGCAAATATGAGCCCAACCTCTCCCCTGGGAC
>Ga0326597_10003177_pt1 | contig 23901 bp, 21 predicted proteins | sample RVTome_12_FD_203789 | JGI IMG/M metagenome (GOLD analysis project Ga0326597, IMG submission 203789) | Soil microbial communities from uranium-contaminated site in the Upper Colorado River Basin, Wyoming, United States - RVT100D185 | ecosystem: Environmental > Terrestrial > Soil > Contaminated >... | reverse complement strand
CCCCGCCAACCGGCCGGCGCACGATCTAGCGCTAGGACTCAAGGTCCAGGTTCAAGCAGTGCTGACCGACCGGCGGCTCGAGACCATCCTGCCGTAGCGAGGATGCTCCGCCCCCATTAGGTTCGACGGTCACGTCGAGCGAAGGTCGATGACGTGCGAATCGGGATCCTGACGGGTGGCGGCGACGTCCCAGGGCTGAACGCGTGCATCAAGGCGGTCGTCGAACGGGCAGGCGCCGACGGGCACGAGATCATGGGACTGCGGCGCGGGTGGGCCTCCATGGTCGAGATCGACACGGACGACCCGGCCGGTGCCAGCCAGTTCGTTCAGCCGCTGACGCCGGCGGCAGTCCGCACGATCGACCGCACCGGCGGCACGATGCTGCACACGTCGCGGACCAATCCGTCCAACGTGTCCACCCCGCCCGACTTCCTGAAGGACACAGTTTCGGGCGAGCCACCCTACGACCTCACCAGCCATGCGCTGAAGGTGCTCGACCACCTCGGCATCGACGTCCTCATCCCGATCGGCGGCGACGACACCCTGTCCTACGGGCTGCGCCTGCACGACGAAGGCGTCCCAGTCGTCGCCATCCCGAAGACCATGGACAACGACGTCCACGGCACCGACTACTGCATCGGTTTCTCGACGGCGGTGACCCGCAGCGTCCAGTTCATCCACCAGTTGCGTACCTCAGCCGGGTCGCACGAACGCCTCGCAGTCGTCGAATTGTTCGGCCGCTACTCCGGCGAGACCTCGCTGATCGCCGCCTACCTGTCCTCGGTCGACCGCGCCCTGATCTCAGAGGTCGCCTTCGACATCGAACGCCTGGCGACGCTGCTGATGGACGATCGGGCGAAGAATCCGTCCAACTACGCGATGGTCACGGTGTCCGAAGGCGCCAAGATGGTCGAAGGCGACATCCACCTGACCGGCGACGCCGACGCCTACGGCCACCGCAAACTCGGCGGGATCGGGCAACAGACGGGGGACCTGCTCAAGCAGATCACCGGCGTTCCGATCATCTCGCAGACACTCGGCTACCTCATGCGTTCCGGCAGCCCTGACTCGCTCGACCTCATGGTGGCCACCAACTACGCCGTCATGGCTGCCGATCTGGCAGTCGAGGGGTCACGCGGCCGGATGGTTGCGCTGCGCTCGGGCACCTACACCAACGTGCCGATCTCGGAGACGCGCGAAGGTGTCAAGCGGGTCGACGTGGATGCGCTGTACGACGCCGATGCCTACCGTCCCAAAGTGCGCCAGGTCGCCGGCAAACCGATGTTCCTGTACTGAGCAAGACCCCAAGATCAGACTCGTAGACGGACTCAAGCGCCATTCGTGCCCCCTTGCCTTGGGCCACACCTGGGCCACACGGGACTCGTGCGCCGCGTCGATCGCGTCCCGGGCCCGCCCTTCGGTGTCGGGCATCATGTGCGAGTACACCCGCAACGTGACGGCCGGGTCGGCGTGACCGAGGTAGCGCGCCAACGCCGCGATGGACACCTGGCGTCGAGGAGCACGCTCGCGTAGTGGTGGCGAAGCTGGTGCATCCCCGTGTCCCGTGACGGCTCGATCCCCAGGGCACGCAACGCCGGCTTCCAGATCCGCTCGTTGTGCGCGTTCTTGTTCAGTGATGCGCCCTTCGGTCCGGTGAAGATCAGGGTCCGGCCGGTCGCGGCGCTGTCGAGGTCGCCCCACGCCACGGCAGCACGACCTCGACCGGGAGAACGGCAAAGACTGCCGTCGTGATTGCGGCGGTACTCCAGGCCGCGGTCCTTTCGGAAGCCCGCCTGATCCTGGTCACGTCGCATCTCGTGCCGACCAACCTTGAGGCGTTCCGGACGATCGTGGCTGCGATCGAGAACAGCCACGATCTTGCATCGCAACTCGCGACGGTGCACCGCCGCAACGGCCGCGAGGTGGTGGAGCTCGTGGACGGCACCCGGATCCTGTTCCGCGCCCGCGGTCGCGGGTCGGGACGGGGGCCCGTCGCCGGACCTGATCGTGTACGAGGAGGCCTACGACCTGACCGACGGGCTGGTCGAGGACATCTCCCCGTCGAAGTCGACCCGACCCGACGCGCAGACCTGGTATGTGTCGTCCGCCCCGCACGACACGTCGGCGGTGTTGCGGCAGGTGTGCCTGGCCGGGAGGGCGGGCGACGACCCGGCCATGGCCTATTTCGAGTGGTGCGCAGACGACGACGCCGACCCCGACGACGATACGCAGGTCGCGAAGGCCAACCCGGCCTACGGCATCCGTATCAGTTCCGAGTCGGTGGCCGACGACCGGGCCGAGATGTCCCCGGAAGGGTACGCCCGCGAGCTGCCATCGACACCGTCCGGTGGACCGCCGTCGCCATCGCAGGACGCCAGCCGGACGGCGACGTGGTGGTGCAGGTCATCGACTGGCGTGAAGGGGTGGATTGGGTGCCGCGCTGCCTCAGACAGCTTGTCGACGGGTGGTGGCCGGTGGTGGTGGTCATGGACGCCCGGTCCCGTGCCGTCACGCTGCAGCCGGCCCTTGCCGACTGTGGGCTGTATCTCGCCGACGGCACGCCCCGGCCCGAGCGGGGGGGGGGGACTGGTCATCGAAACGACCTCTCGTGACATGGGTCAGGCTGCCGTCGGGTTCGAGGACGGCATCCTTGACCGTCGCCTCGTACATGTCGATCAGGGCATCCTCAACGCGGGTCGGGACGGGGCCCGTCGCCGGACCTGATCGTGTACGACGTGGGACCACGCCTGCCGACCGGCTCCGCATGTGGAAGCAGGAGCGGGCCGCATGACCCGCTCCTGCTTCACCGCCAACGGGACCGCGGTCCCACAGGGATGGCCAGGTGGACGACCCACTCACGGCGGCCTGACCGGCACGTGACCCGCAACCGCATCGTCCCGGCCGAGGCCTGCGGGACCGCCGCGACGAACGCGGAATCTCCGGCCTGCACCGTGCCGACGTGAAGCCTGCGGGTCACGATACGGGCGCGGCGGTCCCAGATCGTCAGTGACGGGTGGGGCATACCGCCGTCCTCGTCCGATTCGGGTAGTGCCTCCACGGTGACCTCATGCACCGAGTAGGGGCTCTTGTTGGTGATCAGGACCCCAGAGTTGGGCCCTACCGGTTTGTCGTCGGGGGAGAAGTAGAACCTTGCGGACAGCTTCGGTTCCGTCCCGTCGAGGTTCCCGGCGAACCGTTGCAAGACCCGGCCGCCGCGACGCCACACCCGTCCACGAAGCAGTGCGACCGCGGCGACGATCAGCGCCACCGTGGCCTCTGCCACTGCGATCTTCGAGAGCCCCAATGTGTGTGCTCTTCCGGTCAGCCCTCTGCCACGTGGAATCTTCGTACTTCACCAGCCTGCAGCACACTTGTCTGGCTACTCTCTTGCTCGCTATTGGCGGCAGACGCAAGTAGGTACTCATCCGGGGCCGACGCCCGCCGACCGAGTCCGCAGGTGGGGAAAGCGGCAGCGGGCCGCGTAGCCTTCGGTGTCGGTGGGCGGGCACGGCGCCCTGCCCCGGGTGCGTGGGGCACCGTCCACCGCGGCCCTCGGCCAACGCTTCACTACCGGGTGACGCGTTGCGGTGCAACCTGGAACTTCTCTTGCGGGCGAAGTTCCCTCCTTCGCGAGGGAGGGGTCGATTGCGTGCGAACCGTTCGGCCAGACAGCAAACCGTCATCGTGAACCGTCATGAGCGCCCACGGCCAAAGTGACATCGTGCGACCTTGGATCACCCGCGAGTGATCCTGTAGCGCCCCGACCGAAGCCCGGGCGCTGGTGTTGTCAGACTCATACAGGTCAGACGAGACCGTCGGTCGTCAGATGGAAGATCCGGTCCACGAGCGCCCGGTTGTTTGGCCCAGGCCGTGATGCTGCTAGGATGTCCTTCACGACGGCGTAGACCGCCCTCAGGGTCGCGTTGATCTGCGTGAACCCTTCCCGGTACTCCGCAGGGATCGGTCTGCTCATGCGTCCATCCCCTCCCGTGTGTGCCCAAGCTCCTGCATCTCCAGGTCGGCAACCCGAGGCGCTTGAACGTCTCGAACGCCGACGTCAGGGACTCCGCCACGAACGGGAGCAGGACCGCCCACCGGGCCACCGACGCGATGGACTCGACCTCGTCCGCGTCGGCCTCCCGGTCAAGGTCGGCAGCCAACTCGAGGGCCGCACGGGTCAACTCGCGGGCTGGCTCGTTCACCCGCTCAGCGGTCCCGGCCAGGTGTGCCGTGTGGGTCAGCTCACGCAGGTCGTCGTAGGGCGATGCTGCTGGCGATCATCGTCACCTTCTGGTGGACGTCGCGCAGTTCGCGCAGCGTCCAGTCGATTGCTTGTGCCTGTGTCATGGCCTGGCTCCTCAAACGACGGTGACGCTCCGGGGCAGTTGTTGCTGTACTGACCTGCATCCCGGTTCGGCGCTCGGTCTACGCTTCGGCGGCCAAGGAGCAACGATGTCGATCAACGCCTGCCGTCACGTCGCTGCCGACGAGGTCGTCTACCTCCCGCAGTTCACCGAGGTCACCGTGCAGGTGTCGTGCACGCCCGACCAGCTGTTCGACGTCTTCGAGGACGCGGACAGTTGGCCGAAGTGGACGACGGTGATCCGCGACGTGCAGTGGACGACCCCGCCGCCCATCGGCGAAGGATCCGTGCGCACCGTCAGGATGGCCGGCATGTTCGCGGAGGAACTGTTCACCGCATGGGATCGTGGCCGGCGCATGGCGTTCTGCTTCACGCAGTTCGATCAACCGACCTTGTCCGCCTTCGCCGAGGAGTGGCTCGTCGTACCGACGCCCGACGGCGGGTCGCACGTGACGTGGCGGGTCGGCATGGAACCGTCAGGTATCGGCCGGTACACGACCGCGCTCAGCAAGCCGTTCATGGGCCTCGGGCTGAAGCTCATGCTGCTGCGTCTGAGGCGCTACGTGGCGCGTCACGTGACAGCGCCGACGGCCAGGGTGTGACCACCGGGCCGATCGGCCCCCGCGTGCCGGGTCCTCTGTCCCGGTCGGCACCGTCGCGGCTGCCTATGGTCGACGCCAGTACGACGTCGTGGTCACGACGGTCTGGGTTGCGCGACTCCGTCGGGCGCCCATGGCCACGGCAACGAGGTGCCGCCGCCCGTACCTCTCCCCGGTCGGCGGCACCGTTGCGTCCCGGCCCGACAACCTGCGACCGATGATGACATGAGCATGCCGGCCCCTTGCGATCCGCAGGGACTCATCGACGCCCTGCGTCCGGGCGACGATGTCATCGTCCCACTCGCCAACGGTGAACCGGTCTGCCTCATCGACGCCATGGAGGACCACGTCGAGGCACTGCACGACGTGCGTGTCCACCAGATGCACGCCCTGCAGGACCGCCGATACTTCGATGGCCGGTGGTCCGAACACCTCAGACACGTGTCGTACTTCCTGAGCCACGCCACACGTCAGCACTTCCTCGAGGTCAACCACACGATGCCGAGGACGTTCGGTCGCAACCTGGTCCACGTCTCCCAGGTGAGGGGGTGGGTCGAGGTCGACCGGCCGCTCGTCGAGGTCGAAGCCAGACCGATCACCGATCTCGACCGCCGCATCGCCGGGTACGTGGCCGATCGGGTCAAGGATGGCGACGCGATCCAGGCAGGGATCGGTTCCATCCCTGACGCGATCCTGTCGATGCTGAGCGACCGTCGGCACCTCGGCCTGCACACCGAGCTGATCTCCGACGGGGTGCTCGACCTCGTCGAGTCGGGAACGATGACGGGCGCACGCAAGGCCATCAACCCGAACAAGATGGTGGGAACCTTCGCGCTCGGCACCCGGCGCCTGTACGACTTCCTGCACGAGAACGCGGCCGTTGAACTGTGGCCAGTCGACTACGTCAACGATCCCCGGGTCATCGCCGGCGAACCGGCATTCGTGTCGATCAATGCGACGACCGAGGTCGACCTGCTCGGCCAGTGCGCGTCCGAGACGGTCGGGGGCAGGTACTGGTCGGGCTCAGGAGGACAGGCGGACTTCGCCAGAGGTGCGATGTGGGCCGAGTACGGCCGTGGCTCCGTGGTCCTGCAGTCCCGGACCCGCCATGGCGAGTCGAAAATCGTCGCGCAACTGGCGGCCGGGTCCGTGGTCACCACGCTGAAGAACACCGTCGACCACGTGGTCACCGAGTACGGCATCGCCGAACTACGGGGTCGCACGATCCGTGAGCGGGCGCAGGCGCTGATCAGGATTGCGCACCCCGAGCACCGCGACGGACTAGGCAAACAGGCACGCTCCCTCGGGTACTTCTGACCGGTCAGGTGATGCCGGTTGCGAACCCGACAGGGTTGCCGCCGAGACGGAGTGCGTCGGCCATCCGCTGGATCGCCTCCGGTCCGGCGTGGCGGAGCGTCGGGGCTAGCAGTTCGCGCCGGTGCAGTTCCTGCGGGTTGACATATCCGAGGCACACGGCCACGCCATCGCGGACGTGCGCCGACTCGAAGCGCAGGAATGCCCTGGCGAGCTCGTCGGAGTTCACCGTGTGGCCCCTGCCGTCACCGACCAGGACGATTGCCGTGTCGCCTGCCACGACGAGACCCGGCTCGGACCGGTGTTCGACCCCCGCCTGGTCCAGGATGGCCTCGACGACCTGCATGGGGCTGCGGGGGTCGGCGATCCGTGCCCGGACCTCCTCAGGAAGGTCGAACTGGTCGGCGAATGGCTTGTCGGACCCGGCGAAGTCCGACGGGTCGATGTCGAGCGGTCGGCGGGGGACGCCCGACGTACCGGTCACGTTCGGGCCGTGGCGCCGTGGCGCGTGCTCGACCCGCAGCGACTCGGGCAGTTCGACCGGTGGCCGCAGACGTTGATCGCGGCTGACCGTCCCGAGCACCACGTCGTCGGCCCGACGAACCTCGACCGATTGCACGTGGTCGAAGGTCGCGAACTGGCGTACAGCGGCTTCGCGCACGAGCCGCTGTACCGCAGGATCATCCGGGTCGCCGGTTGTGATCTGCAGGGTGACGACCGAGTGGGCGTCCGGGACCTGCGGCGCCTGCCACGGCTTGGGGCGGCCGCGGCTCGCGACGTAGGTCACGAGCCCGACGATGGCGGCCACGGCCACGATGGCCGCCAGTCCGGCGACGATGATCACGAGGAGCCCGGCACTCATTCTGACCTCCACGGCGGGATGCTTCGAAGGTAAGGGATGAGTCCGGGCTCCGCCGGTCTTCTCGGGATCAGGATCACCCAGCCGGATCGATGGTGATCGGGTAACTGGACGTGAAGACCACCGACCCGTCCCTGGGCGAGTACTCGGTCACGGTGAGCGTGACGGTCATCGCCTCGGACGGCCTGAAGGTCACGTGCTGGGCGAAGGCGTTCCAGCCCTCCGAGCCCTCCGCGGTCACGGGGCCCTCGGCGAACACCTCATCGGCGCCGTCGCTGACCTCGTAGGTGAACGTCGCCTCGAACAGATTCTGGGCGAGGCCCGTCATCGTGAACGTCGAGCCGACGGTCTCGCCGAGCGCGGGCCGCTTCACGAACAGCTTGGGAAGGACACCGACCTCGTACCAGTCGCTCGGCTCGATCGGCTGGTCGAGTTCGATCCCCTCGTTGCTGAAGGTCTCGACCTGGTCGCCATCGAGCAGCAAGCGGACGTCGTCGACCACGTCGAACTGGGTCGCGGTGAACGTCACCTGGGCCAGACGAGCGAACATGGAGGCCGATCCACCACCGGACGCGAACGTCCCGGTCAGGTCGACGACCGCGGTCGTCCCATCCATGGTCACGTCGACCAGTGTCGTACCGGACGGGATCGACGAGGACAGGACGCCGTGTGCCGGGTCCGAGGCGTCAGGACCGTCGAGCAACGCCGTCAGCGCATCCGACAGGTCGCGTGCACCGGGCATCCAGACCGACGCGAGGTAGGGGTTCTCGGCCTCGGCAGGGGCGTAGAGGAAGTAGGCGACAGCGCCGTCCTGGCCCGCAGGAACCTCTGGCAGCGACGCCGGCCCGGACGGTTCCGGGGTGGCTTCAGTCGGTTCGCTCGTCGGGGTCTGCGACGCGGGGGCGGTGGGCTCCTGGGTCGAGGTCGGATTGGTCGTGGGCTCGACCCCGCCACAGGCGGTGAGGCCAATCGCCACGACGATGGCGGCAACGAATGGAAGGCGGCGCATGGTCATCTCCTTGTCAGAACCTTCACCCGTACCGACGCTCGGGTCGGGCCGCGGGTTGTCACGTGGTTGACTTCGCTTCGCCAGCGACCTGCCGAGGCCACCGATGTCCCGAGTCCTGATCCTGGGTGGCGGCATCGCCGGGATGTCGGCAGCGATGGAACTGGCCGCCGACCACGACGTCACCGTCCTCGAACGGCGGCCGATGGCTGGCGGCAAGGCACGCACGTGGGTCAACCCCGACTACGAGGTGTTCCAGGAGCACTCGTTCCGTGTCTTCCACGGTACGTACGAGAACACCTTCGACACCATGCGGCGTGTCCCGACGTCGGAGGGACGAACGATCCTTGACGACCTCGACCCCTTCGTGTCGCGCCAGGACGTCCAGGACACCGGGGCCGAGACGTTCACCAGGTGGTTGCGAAGCTACGTCGCCGGGTCGATCGGGACGACCGAGGCACTGCGGCTCGCCGTCGACGGCGCCCGGCTGCTGCGGGCACTGACCGCGTCGGACGAGCGACTCCTCCGCCGGTACGGCGACGCGTCGTTCGAGCGTCTGTTCCTGCAGCGCCCGGCGGGGGACCGGGGATTGCTGTTCCAGGGGCTGCGGGACATGTCACAGGTCGAGTACTCCTCCGACCGTGTGAACCCCGACGTCAAGGTCATGCTCAACTTCGTCGAGAAGCACTTCCTCCACGGCTTCCCCGGGCTCGCGTGGCGGGCCCTGGTCGGCCCGACGTCCGACACCTACATCGATCCATGGCGCCGCCACCTCGAAGGCCTCGGCGTCGAGTTCATGACCGAGCATCATGCCGTCGGGCTGACGCTCAGCGACGGCAGGATCGGCGAGGTCGCGGTGCGCAATCCGGCGGGCAGGGTCACCCCGCACTACGCCGACCACTACGTCCTCGCCGTGCCGACCGATGTGCTGCCAGACCTCGTCGATCGCGACCTCGAGCATGCGGCGTCGCAGTTGCGCCGGGTGCGTTCTGTCCGCCGTGTCTGGAACAACGGCGTCATGATCTACACGGCGAAGCCGACCCGCGTGGTCGGCGGGTTCTACCTGTGGCATCCCTGGCGCGTGGCGGTCACCTCCTACGCGCAGCGGTGGCGCGAACCGTTCGCTCGCGCCATGCGTTCCTACGGCGTGGGCGAGGATCTGGGGCGGATCGCGGACGTCATCTCGTACGTCGTCACCGATTGGTTCGCCGACGGCATCGTGACGGGCAAGCCGGCCAGTGCCTGCAGCCCCGACGAGATCTACGACGAACTGTGCTGGATGGGCATAGAGGATCGCACGGTGATGCCGAGCTTCGACCCCGCCGACCACGTCCACCCGTTGAGTGTGACTGGCGATCGTGTGCGTTGCCTCGTCGATCCCGCCCTCATCTACGGTGGCGAAGGGACGATCGTGGCGAACGAGGACACACTCGCGCACCTGCCACCCGGGTACTCCCTACGGATGCCCGGGGCGGCGACGGACGTCGACAACCTCTATCTCGCGGGGTGCCACTGCTACAACGCCTTCGGCTGCGGTGACTCGATGGAGGGCGCGAACGAGACCGGACGGCGCGCCGCCAACGCCATCCTCGAACGCGAGGGCTCGCAGCGCCGGGCCGTAATCCACGAAGGACGGTGGAAGAGCCCGGCCGTCAGGGCCCTGCACGTGGCCCGCGGTGCCGACAGGGCCGCGCTGATGGTGACCTCCGCCTTGACCGGCCTGCTGCCCGGGCCCGTGCAACGGTTGGTGCGGCGATGAAGATCGACGTCGGGCTGGTCACTGGCTTGGTGGACAGCGGACCACGGGCGGCCGAGATCGAGGCCATGGGTTTCGACGGCACGTTCTCGTTCGAGGGGCCGCACGGCCCGTTCGCACCGCTGGTGCTCGCCGCCGAGCACACCACGGGCCTGCAGTTGTCGACCGCGATCGCGGTCGCCTTCGCCCGCAACCCGATGACCGCGGCGCAGGACGCCCAGGACCTCCAGCGGATCAGCCGTGGCCGGTTCACGCTCGGGCTCGGCTCGCAGATCAGGCCCCACATCGAACGCCGGTACTCGATGCCGTGGTCCCGGCCAGCGGCACGGATGGAGGAGTTCGTCCGTGCCATCCGCGCGATATGGGCGTCGTGGTCCGATGGCGTCACGCTCGACTTCCACGGCGACTTCTACCGGCATGACCTCATGACCCCGTTCTTCGTACCTGGGCCGAACCCGCACGGCGATCCTCCGATCGCCCTTGCCGCGGTCGGGGCGCGCATGGTCGAGGTCGCGGGTCGGGTCGCCGAAGGGTTGATCGTGCACCCGTTCCACACGCCGGCGTTCCTGGCCGCCGAGACGCTGCCGGCGCTGCGCCGTGGCCTGGCCGTGCACGGCAGGGACGAGTCGGCCGTCGAGGTCACCGTGCAGACCATGGTCGCCATCGGCGACGACGAGGACCAGGTCGCGCAGGCAAGGGGGGCCGCCAAGGGGCAGCTGGGGTTCTACGGATCCACGCCTGCCTACCGGGGGATGCTCGACCACCACGGGTTCGGCGACGTGCAGCCCCTGTTGCGCGACCTCACCCGCGAGGGGCGATGGGCAGACATGGGCAGCCACGTGCCGGACGAACTGGTCGACCTCGTCTGTGTCAGCGGTGCGCCTGCAGACGTCGGCCAGGCCCTTCGGTCCCGCAACGAAGCGGCGGACCGGACGGCGCTGATCGTCTACGACCGCACCGGGCGGCCGGATGCCCTCGCGGATGTCGTCGCGGGATTCCGTTCGGCTGGTTGATGATCAGCCGCAGTACTGCCGCAGGGTCGGGTACGGGTTGACGACACTGCCGTGGATCATCTCGAAATGCAGATGCGCCGACGTGTGCGCCGCGTTCCCGGTGTTGCCGACCAAGCCGATCGGCTGGCCGGCCTCCACGCGACCTTCGGGACCCCAGGCCTCGAGATGTGCGCCGAAGTAGGTGTAGCCGTCATCACCGTCGAGGTAGAACTGCAGCCCTCCGCGAGACCCGTCGAGGTTGCGCAATCTGCCGCCGACGGGCGCGAGGATCTCGGTCCCCGCAGCGGCGAAGACGTCGACCCCTTCGTGTCGACGACCGTCGGGCTTGGCGATGCCGAAGTCGTTGATGAATGTGCCACCCGGAACTGGACATACCCAGGTGTTCCCCCCCGCGGCCCCTGGGACCGTCAGGAGTTGACCGACCCGGATCAGGTTGGGGTTGCTGATGCCGTTGCTGCCAGCGAGCTCGGCCACGCTGACCCCGTAGTGCGAAGCGATGCCGGACAGCGTCTGCCCTGCGGCGACCACGTGTTCACCCGTGCTGCCACCGGCCGCGCCGGGCGGTGGTGGAGGCTCGGTGCCGATGCGCAGCAGCGTTCCGCCGTACACGCGGTTGGGGTCGCTGATGCCGTTCGCGTTGGCCAGATCGGCCACAGACACCCCGAACTTGCCGGCGATCGACGCCAGGGTGTCGCCGGGCTGCACGACGTAGGTCTCGGCCGGGTTCCCCGTCTTCACCGGACCTGGTGCAGCCGCTTCGGCGGGCGTGTCGCCGGGGAGCACGAGCTGCTGGCCGACGAAGATCAGGTTCGGGTTGGTGATGCCGTTGGCCTCGGCGATCGCGGCCACGGTGGTGCCGTGGCGCGTCGCGATGCCCGACAGCGTGTCGCCCGCGGAAACCGTGTAGGCCGCTCCGCCGGTGATGATCAGCCCAGCGACAGCGATGCCGGCGGTGAGCCGTTTCGCCGGGTCACCGACGTCGAGTTGCGCCATGGCACGCCGCACGAGGTGCCACCGATCGCTGACGCGATCGGCGCGGTTCGTCCGAGCCTTCACCATGGGGCACCCCGCCTGTCTGCACAGGAACAACATCAAGAACGTGAACATCAACGTCCTATATTGCCCTCTCAAGTCGACAACAGCAACACCTTCCTTCGTCCGGGGTCTTCTCGCACCTGCGTGGCTCGTAGCGCCGCCGGTCAGATGCAGGAGCCGGGGTCCGGGTTGGGAGCGGCCTCGAGGACGGCGCGGAGCTCCTCGACGTGCAGTGCGAACGCCGTGTTCGCGTCGTCGGGAGACACGGCGAACACCACGCCGATGACCGCGCCGTCGGCACCGATCAGGGCGGACCCGGAGTCACCCTGTCGCAGGTTCGCCGACAGGTACAGAATCCGTCGTGTGACCTGATCGCGGCCGTAGATGTCGCGTCCGATGGCCTCGCGGTCGTCCTGGACGGTGGCCGGGGCGATCCGCGGCGTGTCCTGACCGCCGGGGTAGCCGAGGACGGCGCCGCCCTCGCCGACCTCCGACGTTCGGATCGGCAGTGGGGGACGCCCGATGTCGGGGGCGACGAGCAGGGCAAGGTCGACGTCGTCGTCGACGTGGTGCACCTGCGCGGCGACGACCTCGCCGTCGGGTCGACGCAGTTGGATCTCGTCTGCTCCGGCGACCACGTGGGCGTTGGTGACCACCAGGCCGTCCGCGACGACGAACCCGGATCCCTCGAACCCGGTGCCGCACCCGAAGGCCTCGACGTTGACGCTGGACTCGACCGCGACGGCGACGACTGCCTGGTCGACGGGGATCTGTTCGGGCGGTGGACCTACTTCCGGTGCGGGCCGGAAGTCGCTGAAGACCTCAGGGAACCCGGAACGGTCGACGAGTTGCCCGAGGGCCCTTGCCGTGTCCGGCGGGTCGGGTGCAAGTGCCTGCACGGTGCCGACGATCTGGGACTGCCGCACCTGCCTGGCGATCTCGCCTGGCACGGCGGCGGCCGCCGGCGTGAGCAGCCAGACGAACACGAGCACGCTGAGGCCACCGGCGAAGCCGCCTGCCACGCGGTCGACGGCCCCGAATGCCGTGGCGTGGACGACGTGCCGGGCCTTCAGACCCACATACTCGCCGACATACGACAACGTCGAGGTCAACGCGAGCACGACGCCGAGGCCGATGAGCAACCGTGTGGTCGCGGAACTGTTCTGCGCCAGGCTGCGCAGGATCTGCGGGGCGACCACGACCGCGATCCCGAGCCCGATCAGCGCCCCGGTCCATGCCAGGACGCGGGCTGCGAATCCGAACCGGTAGCCGGTGGAGACGGCACCGACGATTGCGAGCACGAGCAGCAGGTCGACGAGATTCATGGCCGCAACGTAGGTCACCGGACGGCCGGATCCGGCAACCAGTGGCTACGAGAGTTGGCGGCCCGGGCGGGCGCGGCGGGCTTCGCGCGCCTGGTAGTCGGACAGGCGCGTGTGCAGTTTCGCCGCCGACAGTGCGGCCTGGGGATGATGACCGTCGGCGCGAGCGATCCAAATTGGGGCGAGATCCCCGCGCCCGGTGCGGGTGGTGGCAACCGAGACGCACCAGCCCGGGAACTGGTCCTCGATCCAGGAGATGGAACCCTGGACGTCCTGCGTGGTGGTCTGCGTAGTGGTGGAGGTCACGGCCTGCCTTTCCGGTCGCATCGCGCACCACCACCAACGCACGAACGTGCGCAGACGTTCCGGGATGGTCGAGATTGCCCGGACGCATGAAGCAGAGCCCGCGGGCGTCTCCCTGGGCCGGCGCTGTCCGGCCGCAGGTCCTGCAGGTACGGGCCACCGCTTGTCGTCAGGACTTCGCCCCCAACGGGGTCCCCGGCGATCGATGTCCTCGTCGTGTTCGACCGGAGAGTTTTCTCGGTGGTCCGCGCGCTCGGCACGGGCTCTGCGTCATCCATGATGCGCGTGGGATCCACCCCTGTAAACGGGACGCGCGGTAGACAAGGGAATGGCGCGCACGGCGCACACGACCGGAGGAACCGCCCGCGGCAGTAGGCTTGTGGATCGTCCAACGACAGGGTGCACGCGGTGTCCGATGCAGCAACCGGCCGACCGCTGCAGTTGACGTTTGTCCCCGGCGCGACCGTGCCGTCCAGCGGCCAGTTCGCCGCATGGGGCCCGAATGACGTGCCGACCGCGCTCCGCGCCCTCGACCTGCCGGTCGGCGAATCCGGTCGGCTGCCGAGCCCGCTGCAGGCCGACACCCCGGCCCATGTGCTGCCGCTGCTGCCGACAGTGCGTCGCCTGGCCGCGATGCCGTCGGGGTCCGGCTGGCCTGCATGGCGACGGCCATCGGACTCCGTCCTGGCCTTCGCCGTCGCCGCCAAACTCGCCCTCGAGGTCGTCACGTCCGGACGCCTGTTGCCGATGGTCCAGGCCAGCCCACGCCCAGACACCGCGTTCGGCTACTGGCGCAGCCTGCCGCCCCAGGACGGCCGCATCGCCCAACTCGCGGGAGCGCTGCCCCCTGCGGCGCACGCCGTCACCCACCCCGACGGAGCCGTCTACCGCGCCGACGAACTGCTGATCGCGTTCCTCGACGCCGTCGCGGATGCCTGCGGCCGCCAGGGCCACCGCCCCGCGGTCGGCCGCATCCGCGGCCAGTCCAAGCGCCCATGGGTCGAGCTGTGGCCGGCGGCGCTGGCCGGTGCCGACCCGACGCTCGCCCCGCTGCGGGTCGCGTCGGACGAACTCGAGGCCGAGGTCGAGGACTGGGCTGCCCCTGCGCTCGGTCGCCGGTCACGCGGAACCGCCCGTCTGGCCGTGCGCGTCATCCCGCCGCAGGTCGACGAGCAGAACGACGAACGACTCGCCGCGGTGGACATGCCGTGGCACCTCGACCTGCAGTTGCAGTCTCTGCTCGACCGGGACGAGGTCGTGCCGGCCAACTCCCTGTGGACCGCCGACACCATCGAGCTCGGCGGCCGCCGTGTGCACGACGCCACCGACACCTTTGTCCGCGGGCTCGCGGAGGCCGCCCGCGTCTTCGTACCGCTCGACCGGGCCCTCGACGAGCCACGTCCCGAACGGGTCGAGCTGACCCCGGAAGAAGCGGCTGACCTGCTGGCACGGGGTGCGGACGAGCTGGCGGGCATCGGGATCGGCGTGCAACTGCCGCCCGAGCTGCGGGAGCTCAACACGCGTCGGTTGCGTGCCCGCATGCGGATCGGCGAGACGACCGGCACCGCGGGACGCCTGGTCAGGTCCGGTGCCCTGGCCCGCGAGGTCATCACCGCCTATCGCTACGAGATCGCCCTCGGCGACGACACGCTGACCGAGGAGGAGTTCACCGAGATCGTGTCGCTGAAGCGCTCGCTCGTCCGCTGGCGGGGACAGTGGGTCCGCATCGACCACGAGGAGGCCGATCGCGTCGCGGAATTGTCGGGCGCGACCGGCACGATGGAGCTCACGGAGGCCCTGGCGGCTGCGTTGGCCGGTCATGCTGACGTGGCTGCCGACGATCTCGATGACGTCGAGGTGGTGCCGGACGGCGACGTCGCCGAACTGGTTGCCCGCCTGCGCGAGGGTGGCCGCCCCGAGGACGCCCGGATCGTCGCCATCGAGGGCGAGCTGCGCCCGTACCAGCAGCGCGGGGTCGCCTGGATGCAGCAGATGGCCGACCTTGGGGTCGGCGGCGTGCTCGCCGACGAGATGGGCCTCGGCAAGACGATCATGGCGATCGCCCTGTTGACCTCGCGCGCCCAGGACCGGCCGCACCTGGTGGTCTGTCCCACGTCGGTCGTCGGGAACTGGCAGCGCGAGCTCAACCGGTTCGCGCCACGCGTCCCGGTCATCCGTCACCACGGCTCGGAACGGCCGACCTCGCCGGGGCAGTTCCCGCCAGCGCACGTGGTCCTGACCTCCTACGCCCTGCTGCGTCGTGACGTGGGGCTGCTGTCGCAGGTCGATTGGGACATCGTGGTGTTCGACGAGGCGCAGCAGATCAAGAATGCGGCATCGAAGGGCGCACGCGCGGCCAGGGCCGTACCGGCACGGAGCCGATTCGCGATGACGGGTACGCCCATCGAGAACCGGTTGGCCGAACTGTGGGCGATCCTCGACGTGAGCAATCCCGGACTGCTCGGCTCGCAACGCCGCTTCAACGAACGCTACGCCGTGCCCATCGAGCGCTGGCGCGACGAGACGGCCGCGGATCGCCTCAAGCGGCTCATCGCACCGTTCGTGGTGCGCCGACGCAAGGCCGACCCGGACGTGTGCGTCGACCTGCCCCCCAAGCAGGAGATCACCGTGGCGTGCTCGCTCACCCGCGAGCAGGCCACGCTGTACCAGGCTGCCATCGACAAGGCGTTCTCGGTCGGGCTGGGGTCGACGACGTTCGAGCGGCGCGGTCGCATCCTCGCGTTGCTGACGGCGCTGAAACAGATATGTAACCACCCGCGGCAGTACCTCAAGGAGGACGGCCGGCTGGGCGGCAGGTCCGGCAAGCTCGCCAGGGCGACCGACATCCTCGGCGAGATCGTCGCCAACGGTGACTACGCCCTCGTGTTCACCCAGTACCGCGAGATGGGCGACCTGCTCGTCGACCACCTCGAGAGCGCGCTCGGACTGCCCGAGGTGCCGTTCCTGCATGGCGGTACGCCCATGGCGTCCCGCGACGCGATGGTCGACCGGTTCCAGGGCGACGAGGACGCCCCGCCGATCCTGCTCGTGTCCCTCCGCGCCGGCGGGACGGGGCTCAACCTCACCAGGGCGACCGAGGTCATGCACTTCGACCGCTGGTGGAACCCCGCGGTCGAGGACCAGGCGACCGACCGCGTCCACCGCATCGGGCAGACCCGTGCCGTGACCGTGCACCGGTTGGTCACGTCAGGCACGATCGAGGAGCGCATCGCCGAACTGCTCGAACGCAAGCGGTCGTTGGCCGATGCGGTCGTCGGCGAGGGCGAGGCATGGATCACCGATCTCGACGACGACCAGTTGCGCGAACTCGTCGCACTTTCGACCGAGGACGTCGAGGACGACGAGGACGAGGCATGAGGCGGGAGGTATGACCGAGTCCACGCTCGCGGAACGCTGGTTGCAGGTGGCAGCCGGCGGATCGGTCGCGGCGTTGCGGCGGCTCGAGCGTGGCCGGGCGGGTGCTGGCCGCCTGGTCCCGGCACTGCGCGTGGAGCCGGGAAGGATCACGCTGCCGGTCCCCGAGGGGCGGGGCAGGTCCCACCGCGTCACGATGAACGTCGACGTCGTCCATGACGCAGCCTGGCGGGAACTCGTCGACGAACTGGGAACCCGACTGCGGCACACGGCCAGTCTGCTCGAGGGGCACCTGCCCGCGCTCGCTGTCGACGTGCTGCTACCCGATGGCGTGACAGCGTCGTGTCCATGCGCCGAATCCAAGCCGTGCCGGCACGTGGCCGCTGCCCACCAGGCGATCGCGATCGCGCTGGTGCGTGACCCGTTCCTCTTGGTCCAGCTCCATGGCCATCGGCGCGAGGACCTCCTGAACGCCGTCCGCGCCATTCGGTCGACGAGCGACGGTGCGGAACGCACGGTCGACCTGTCCGAGCCGTTCGCCGCGCGGGGCGATCTCGATGCGGTCGACGTCCATCCGGTCCCCACGCCCGATGTGGATCTGCTGTTCCACCAGCTCGGACCACCACCCGGGATCGATCCCCCCGACCAGCTCGCGAGCCTGATGGAGGACGCCGCCGCGCTCGCGTGGCGCCTCGCCGCCGGCGAGGGCGCCGAGACCGCCGACGACGAGGCGCTGCTCGCCGAGCTTCGGGCACAGTCGGTCACTACGGCCGAGGCGCTGGCCGAGTCGCTCGGTCTCGATGCCGCGCAGGTCCAGCAAGACCTCGATCGCCTGTACGAGGATGGGCAGGTCCTGCGGATGGGCGCCGGGGCCGGCGCCCGCTACCGCGCCGCCTGACGGTCACAGCTCCTGGCCGAGCAACGAGTGTGGCATCTCGACGACCCGTGACCGCAGGTACTCGCCCAGCCCCTTGGCCTGCGGGTCGGGTCGGGTGGAGCTCGACACGCCCTCGTCGAGCAGGCCATGGATCACGAAATTGATCGCGCGTAGGTTCGGGAACTCGTGTCGGCTGATGAGAAGATCGCCGACCTCGGGCAGGAGGAGGTGCAGCCGCTGCTCGGTCAACCAGTCGGCCAACCAGCGCGCAACGGCATCGGTTCGCCCCCACACGCCGATGTTGGCGTTGCCGCCCTTGTCGCCCGAGCGTGCCCCTGCGACCGACCCGAGCGGTGACCGAACGGTGGGCGACGGGGGGACCTCGGGCATCGTGTCCCAGGAGAACGGGGGGTCGGCCACGTCGGCGGCGAAGTCGCCGGGGGTCTGCTGGACCGGGATGCGCTGGCCGTCCGGTGTGGCGACCACCTCGTGTACGTCGACCTTGGACACGAGCGTCGGCCAGTACACGCCGTAGGGCTGCCCGTCGGTCGGCGGCGTCGTGAACGTTGCCCCCGGGTACGTCGACAGGGCCAGTTCGACCAGCGGTGCCGCGAAGTTGCGCTTGGAAACGGGTTCCGGCGTCGATGCCGTCGCGATGACGCGTAGGTGGCTGGTTGCCTGGACGTTGCGCGGCGCGTCCTGCACGGCGAACTCGATCAACTGGAACTCGAGGTCGACGTCCTGCTGCGCAAGCTGACGCACGACCGTGCGCTCGACCAGGTCGGCCTTCTGCTGCACGTGCAACCCGGTGATGACGAACGTCATCTCGTTGCGGAACCCGCCGAGCGTGTTGATGCAGACTTTGAGGTCGTCGGTCGGCGGTTCGCCGCGGACCCCGCTGATGCGGACGCGGTCGGTGCCGTCCGTCTTCAGCTCGATCGTGTCGAATCGCGCCGTGACGTCGGGGTTGAGGTAGCGGGGGCCGGCGATCTCGTACAGCAGTTGGGCCGTCACCGTGTCCTGGGACACGAGCCCACCCGTGCCGTCGTGCTTGGTCATGACGCACGACCCGTCCTCGTCGACCTCGGCGATCGGGAAGCCGGGATGCTCGAGGCCAGGGACCTCATGGAAGAACGGGAAGTTGCCACCTGTTGCCTGGGCCCCGCACTCGATCACGTGGCCCGCGACGACGGCGCCCGCCAGCTGGTCCCAGTCGGTCCTGCGCCACTTGTGGTGCCAAGCGGCCGGTCCGACCACGAGCGACGCATCGGTGACGCGCGGACAGATCACGATGTCGGCCCCTGCATCGAGTGCCTCGACGATGCCCCACGCGCCGAGATAGGCATTGGCGGTCAATGCCCGACGTCCGTCGTCCCAGAACGACCCACCCCGGTCGAGGTGCGTGAACGGGTTGCCCTCCTGCTGGATCCGCTCGAGGTGGGGCAGCAGGTCGTCGCCCTCGATGTGGGCGACGCGCAGGTCGATCCCTGCCTCGTCGACGGCCTCGCGCACCGCGTGCGCCAGTGCGGCCGGGGCAAGGCCGCCGGCGTTGACCACGACCTTCACGCCGCGTTCGGCGACCTCGGCGAGATCGCCGCGGACCTGGTGCAGGAACGTCTTCGCGAAGCCTGACCCGTCGCGCTGCTGGCTGCGCCACAGCAGCAGCATGGTCAACTCGGCCAGGTAGTCGCCGGTGATCACGTCGACGGGGCCTTGCGTCAGGACCTCGTGGAACGCGCTGAACCGGTCCCCGTAGAACCCGGAGCAGTTGGCAATCCGCATCACGGTGACCTCCTCGGGGTCCAACGCTACTGGAACGGTGCGCCCACACGAGGTGACAACAGAGGCTCGCGTGTCCGTTCGGGCGCAACCGTCATGTTGCCTCGGTGGTACCGTTCCTCGTCGACCTCCTCCACCTGCTGGCCACCCGATCTCAGGGGGATTCACGTGATTGCTCGTCTTCGTACCGTGCTGGCGCTGTCCGTGGCGCTGTGGTTGATGGTGATCCCGGTCGCCAACGCCTACATCGATCCGGGATCGACCACGGTGGTGTTCCAGGCGGTCATCGCGGGTCTGGCGGCTGCGGGAATGGGGCTGCGGATGTTCTGGAGCAGGATCTCGGGGTTCTTCCGTCGCAACCGGTCGGGTGACGTCGAGGAGTCCTCGGCGCTCGTCGGGGACGAGTGAGTTCGTTGCTCCGTCTTGCCGGGTCGTTCCGCGATCCTGCCGGGTTCGTGTTCGAGCGCGATGGTGTGCTCCTCCGGCAGGTGAATCGGTCGTTCGCGGACACCTATGACGCGGTGGTGGCGTCGGGGCTGTACGACGAGTTGCACCGGCAGGGTCTGTTGGTTGCCCACACCGAGGTCGACCCGGGCTTGGGGACCCAGGACGCGCACCGGGTCCTGCAGCCCGAACGGTTGCCGATGCTGTCGCACCCGTTCGAGTGGTCACCGGGTCAGTTGCGGGCGGCCGCACTGCTGACGCTGCAGGTGATGCGGGTGGCGATGAAGCACGACATGGTCCTGCGCGACGCGTCGGCCTACAACGTGCAGTTCCGTCATGGACGGGCGGTGTTCATCGACACGCTGTCGTTCGGGCCGTTGCCCGAAGGCAAGCCCTGGGTGGCGTACGGGCAGTTCTGCGAACAGTTCCTCGCGCCTCTTGCGCTGCAGACCATGGTCGATCCACGGATGGGCCGGCTGCTGGTCGCCGATGTCGGTGGTGTCCCGTTGGACCTGGCGGCCACGTTGCTGCCATGGAAGACCAGGCTGCGGCCGGGCCTGGCCATGCACGTGCACGCACACGCCAGGGCCCGCACGACGGTTGGCGAGGTCGACGGCGACAAGCCTGCCCGGCAGGCGACGTTCAGTCGGCAGGCGCTCGCCGGGCTGGTCGAAGGGCTGTCGTCACTGGTGTCCAAATTGACCTGGGAGCCCCGCGGGACGACCTGGGTGAACTATTACGAGGAAGCCGGCCACTACGAGGATGCCGCGATGGCTGCCAAGGTCGCGCTGGTCGAACAGGCCGTCGTGGATCTGGCCCCCTCCACGGTGTGGGACCTGGGTGCCAACACCGGCCGGTTCGCCCACATCGCGGCGTCCCACGGCGCGGACGTGGTTGCCTGGGACATCGACCACGGTGCCGTGGAACGGGGTTGGCGGCAGATCTGTGAGCAACCGCCACGCACCGGCGACGTCCTGCCGCTGGTGCTCGACCTGGCCAACCCGAGCCCCGCCATCGGGTGGGGTCACCGCGAACGGCCGTCGCTGGCCGACCGCGGCCCCGTCGATGTCGTGTTCGCGCTCGCCCTGGTGCACCACCTCGCCATCGGCAACAACGTCCCCCTTTCGTCCGTGGCCGCGGAACTCGCCCGACTCGGCCGTCACGTCCTGCTCGAGTGGGTCCCCCCAGACGACCCCAAGGTCAAGGTCCTCAAAGCCACCCGCGAGGACGTCTTCGACCACTACACCACCGACGGGTTCGAAGCCGCCATCGGACCCTCCTTCGAGGTCGAACGCCGCGACCCGCTGCCCGACAGCGGCCGGGTCCTGTACCGCCTGCGCAGCCGGGTGGAATGAACACCGCTGTTGGCGATGGCGACAAGCTTCCCCTGAGCGGGCGGCTCGCCCTGCATCCGGTGCTCGCCGCGCTGTATCCGGTGCTCGCGCTGTGGGTGGCCAACGTCAGCGAGGTGAGACCACCCGAGGTCATCGGCCCGATCTGGTGGTCGATGGCCGTGGTCACGATCGCCTGGCTGGTGCTCTGGTGGCCCTCCGGCAGCCTGCGTGCTGCGGCGATCCCCGCGTCGTTGGCTGCGCTCGGATTCCTGATGTACGACCAGATCTTCGCCGAGTCGACCAAGTGGTGGGTCGTGGTCGCCGCCGGAGGCCTCGTCCTCGTCGTTGTCGTGTTCCGCCGACTGCGGCGCTTGACCGTCGCGCGCTGGACGGCGGTGGCGAACGTCGCGGCACTGGTGTTCGTGTCGTTCCCCATGCCGGTCGCGCTGCCCCGCCTCGCCGGATCGACGCCGTCCGTCGCCGGGGTGGCCGCACCGCAGCTGACGAGCACACCCGGACGCGACATCGTCTACATCATCCCCGACCGGTACGCCCGCCAGGACGTGCTGGCCGATGTCTACGGCTTCGACAACTCGGACTTCATCGGACACCTCGAGGACCTCGGGTTCCAACTGCCTCCGGAGGCGACGACCAACTACCCCAAGACGGCGCTCGCCCTGGCGGCATCCTGGAACCTCAACTACCTGCAGGACATCCTGCCCGACGGCCTGCCTCCCGACGAGTGGGACCCGGCATACGAACTGGCCCAGGACCATCTGCTCGGCCGCGTCCTGACCGACGCCGGCTACGACTACCTCCATCTGCCGACATGGTTCGCCGGGACCAAGAAGGCGTTGTCAGCCGATCGGGTCGTGCGCTTCGACGGGCTGTCCGAGTTCGAGGCCGTCTACCGCTCCGCCACCGCGTTCGACGACTACAGCCTGCTGGAACGGATCGGCCCCGGCCGCAAGCGGACGGTCGACCCGCCGCGCAACGACCCGGTCGACCCACCGGTGTACACGCGTGGTCTCGAACTGCACCAGTACAACCACACGGTGTTCCAGTTCGAGCAGTTGGACCGGCTTGCACGCGAGGATGGAGGCCAGCCACGCTTCATCCTCGCCCACCTCACCATGCCTCACGGGCCCTACATCTTCGACGAGGACGGAACGCTCGTCTCCAAGGAACTCGCCAAGGAACGGGGGGAGTTCGAGAGCTACCGTCGGCAACTCACCTACCTGAACACGCGTCTGAAGGACATGGTCGACACCCTGCTCGCCGGCCCCGAGGACGAGCATCCGATCATCATCATCCAGGCCGACGAGGGGCCCGATCCGCGCGAGCGCCAGCTGACCGGCAAGGGGTTCGACTGGCTGCAGGCCACCGACGAGCAACTGCAGATGAAGTTCCCGGTCATGGCGGCGTTCTACCTGCCGGGTGCGGATGTCGACCTGCCCGACAGCTTCTCGGACGTCAACACCTGGCGGATGATCCTTGACACCTACTTCGGCACCGACCTCGGTCTGCTCGAGGACCGCATCTACATGATTGCGGACGAGTACAACCTGTACACCTACTACGACATCACCGATCGGGTCGACTGAGGTCGGTCATCACGCGAGGGGCGCTGGATGAGTTCGAGGTTGTTCGACGTGGCCGGCAGGCACGTGCTCGTGACCGGCGGGTCACGCGGGATTGGCGAGATGATCGCCCGCGGCCTGGTCGAGGCCGGTGCGATTGTCTACGTGTCGTCGCGCAATGCCGACGCCTGTCAGCAGGTGACCGACGAACTCGGCGAGAGTGCGATCGCCGTTCCAGGTGATGTTTCGACCGGCGACGGATGCCGATCACTGGCGGCGGCCGTCCGCGAGCACACCGACCATCTCGACGTGCTGGTCAACAACGCGGGCGCCACGTGGGGCGCGGGGATCGACGACTATCCGGACGAGGCCTGGGACAAGGTCCTCGGTCTGAACGTCGCCGGACCATTCCGACTGACCGTGGCGTGCCTCGACCTGTTGCGCGCGTCGGCGACGGCCGACGGTCCCGCGCGGGTCGTCAACATCGGTTCGGTCGACGGGATCCAGATCCCGGCGTTCGAGTCCTATGCCTATTCAGCGTCCAAGGCCGCCATCCACCACCTGACCCGGCACATGGGGCAACGGCTCGCACGCGAGCACATCACGGTGAACGCCATCGCGCCCGGCCTGTTCCAGTCGAAGATGACCGAGTTCATCTTCGAGGCGGGTGGCGACGACCTCGAGCAGTCGATGCCGTTGCGCCGCACCGGCCGCCAGGACGACATCGCCGGCGCGGTGATCTACCTGGCCTCGCCGGCGGCTGCCTGGGTGACCGGGGTCGTGCTGCCGGTCGACGGGGGATTCGCGACCCTGCGCTAACCCTGAATGCACCGAGCGGTGCCGCTGACGGCGGTGCCGGTTCCAATGGAAATGCCTCCTGAGCTGGGAGAATGCGGGTGTTGAAGTCCGCAAGACCACCAGAGCAGAAGGCATCTCGCAGAT
>Ga0326597_10003176_pt1 | contig 23903 bp, 26 predicted proteins | sample RVTome_12_FD_203789 | JGI IMG/M metagenome (GOLD analysis project Ga0326597, IMG submission 203789) | Soil microbial communities from uranium-contaminated site in the Upper Colorado River Basin, Wyoming, United States - RVT100D185 | ecosystem: Environmental > Terrestrial > Soil > Contaminated >... | reverse complement strand
TCCGGCGCGGACGCGGTCGGCGGGCCTGAGCTGGGCGCGGTGCCGATCGCGATGGCCATCGGCCTCGCCAGCCTGTCGCGCGGGCGCGACCTGCCGGTCTTCGTCGTCCGCGAAAAGGAGAAGGCGCACGGCGCGCGCGACCGCGTCGCCGAGCCGTACGCCGGCGAAGGTGAGGGGGCGCCTCGCGAAGCGCCCCTCCTGGCGCCCGGCCGCCGCGTCGCCGTCGTCGAGGACGCGATCACCACCGGCGGCGCGGTGCAGATGGCGCTCGACGCCGTCGAGGCGCTGGGCTGCCGGGTCCTGCTGGTCGCGGTGCTCGTCGAGCGGCACGAGGGCGGCGGCGACGCGCTGCGCGCAAAGGGCTACGACGTCCTCGCGCTCTTCCGCACGGACGAGCAGGGGCATCTCTCGATTACCGAGGCATTCACGGACCGGCTCGCGGCGGCGGCGGCCGCTCATTAGCGCAGGTCAATCATGGAGCTGATCGGCTCGATCGAGGCAGACTTCCAGGCGGCCGTCGAGTACGCGACCGGCGGCATTGGGCCGCTGTTCAAGAGCCGGCGGATCGAAGCGCCGTTCGCTGTCCACGAGCTGGCGTTCCGCATCCTCAGCGCGTTCCAGAAGCTCGGCGTGAAGCGCGTCGACGCGCTCTTCTTCGACGAGGAGCCGGTCTATCAGGACCCCGAGGGCGAAGACGACAACATCGCGAAGGTCCTCGAAGACCTCGGCGCCGAGCCGGGCGACGACGAATACACCAGCCTTTACCTCACGCTGACGTTCGACGACGAGACGTTCGCCCACACCATCTCGGTCGAGGCGAGCGCGGACTATCCTGAGGACCAGTTCGGCCTGCGCGTCGTCGACACCGCGCAGCCGCTCGACGACGAGCCCGTCGATCTCGAGGAGGAAGGCGCCTGGGACGCGGTGTCGGAGCGGCTGGAGGCGATGGAGGCGGACGACGAGGAGGCGAAGCTGCTCGAGCGGCTGGAGTCGTTCCTCAAGCGCGTCCAGGCGGAACTGCATAAGGAGCTGGCCCTCGACGAGCCGGAGGTCGCGCTGTGGATCGAGGAAGGCGGGAAGTACTACCCGCAGGGCGGTCCGGAGGAGCGCGTGGCGGCGGAGACGGTGACGTATGACGCGTGACGGCCGGAGCGAGCCGCCCGCCTAGCGGCCGAAGCGTACGCCGGCGCGCAGCGCGTCATACGCGGCGCGGCGGTCCTTGTTGCCCAGGACTTCCCAGGCGCGGTTCATGAGCGGCAGCTCGCTGCTGCGGTCGGCCGTGTACGCCCGTCCCCAGTAAGCCAGTTCGATCTCGCGGTAGCCGGCGCGCTCGGGAACACCGAGGATGGCGTAGTAGTCGAGGAACTTGCCGCGCTGGTCGCAGTGGAGCTCGCCGGGGCGGTGCATCTCATGGAGAGAACGAGGGGAGCGGCGGGGTATTGCAGGGGCCCGGGCTAGCGCTTGACCAGCCCCAGCTTCCGCAGGGCGGGGAAGAGCTCCGGTAGGCCGTCGATGCGCGCGTGCGGCCGCGTGCCGTCGGCGGGCTGGCTGCCCACCTGCACCGTCCACATGCCGAGCGCGCGCGGACCCGCGACGTCGAGCTTCGGCGTGTCACCGATGAAGACCGCCTCGGCGGGTTTCACCCGCAGCGCCTCCAGCGTACAGGTGAACACCTCCGGCGCCGGCTTGGCCAGGCGCGCTTCGTCGGAGAAGGTGAGCACCTGGAGGTGCTCAAGCAGCCCGTGGCCGGCCAGCGCCTCGCGCAGGACGTAGCCCGGGGTCAGCCCCGTGTTCGAGACGAGCCCCAGCGCCAGCTTGCGCCGCCGCGCCTCCGCCAGCACCTCCAGCGCGCCGGCTGCGGGGCTGGGCGGCTCCTGGCGGCCGGGCGCGACGATCGCGTCCTCGACCGCCTGGAGGGCCTTCGTCGACAGGCGCTGCGCCAGGCCCGGCTCGACGCCGTCGAGAAGCGCGACCAGCCGCTCGTCGATCGCGACGTCTCGCCCTGCGTCGTGCCAGGCGCGATAGGCGTCGGTCAGCGCCTCCAGCGCGGCGGCGATGCGCCCTTCCGGATAGACGCGCCCGGCTGCGATCAGCGCCTCGCGCACCAGGCGCAGGCGCACCGCGCGTTTCGTCTGGCCGCGCGGAAGGTCGTCGAGCAGCAGCGTGCCCCAGAGATCGAAGACGAGGGCGCGGAGCCGGGGCGTCGCCAAACGTGCAGACCGCCCCGTACTGGCGGGGCGGCTTCTGGTTTGAGTAACGATGGGACCCTTAGTTGACGGCGGCCCGGGCGGGCGCGCCGCACTCAGCACAGAACTGTGAGGTCGCCCCCAGCGCGGCGCCGCAGTTGGCGCAGGTGTTCGCTGCGGGGGCTTGCATCGCGGAAGGCGTCGGCGGTGCTTGCGCTGTCTGCTCCGGCTCGTCCGGCTCGCGCGCGGCGCGCCGGAACTCGCGGATGCTCTTGCCCAGCGCGCCTCCGACGTCCGAGAGCTTGCCGACGCCGAAGATGAGCACCACGACGATGAGGATGATCATGCCCTCGAAGGGGCCAATGGGTCCGATGCCTACGGCCAGCATCACCCGTTCTCCTTTCTCGTGGCGTCCACAGGGTAGCACCGGCCTGGAGGGTCGTCAAGAACGCACGGCTGGCCGCGACGCAACGCCGCTGCCTATAATCAGTCCCGTTGACGACATCTCGAAACGCCCCCGTTATCGCCGTCTCGTCGCTCGTCGCGGAGCGGTACGGTCGGCGCATCCGCGCCGCCGCGCCCGGTGCGCGGCTCGTCTCGCCGAGCGACGGCGCCTGGCCTGCGAACACGGACGCCGCCGAGGTCGCCTACTTCTCCGATGACTTCTGGACCGTCCAGGCGAACCGCCCGCTCACCGGCAAGCTCTTCCTACTGCCGCGCCTGCGCTGGTTCCACAGCTTCAGCGCCGGCGTCGATAACCCGGCCTTCCGCGCCCTCCTCGAGCGAGGCGTCCTGCTGACCAACTCCTCGGGCGCGTCCAGCCCCTCGATCGCCCAGTACGTGCTGGCGATGATGCTGCGCGCGGTCAAGCCGCTCGACGCCTGGTCAAACGCCCAGCGCGAGCGCCGTTGGCAGGCGCTGCCGGCGGGCGAGCTGACCGGCAAGACGGCGGGCATCGTCGGCGTCGGTCACATCGGCGGCGAAGTGGCGCGGCTGGCGAAGGCCTGCGGCATGCGCACGATCGGCTGCCGGCGCAGCGCGCGCCGCCCGCGCTACGTCGATGAGCTCCTCCCGCCCGAGCGGCTGCACGACCTGCTCGCGCGATCGGACGTCGTCGTGCTCGCGCTGCCACTCTCCGCGCAGACCGACGGGCTGATCGGCGCGCGCGAGCTGTCGGCCATGCCACCGCACGCGTGGCTGATCAACGTGTCGCGCGGGCAGGTGATCGACGAAGCAGCGCTCGTGCGCGCGCTCCAAGCGCGATCGATCGCGGGCGCCTGCCTCGATGTGTTCCACCAGGAGCCGTTGCCGGCCGGCCACGCGCTCTGGTCGTTGCCGAACGTCGTGATCACGCCGCACAACTCCGGCTCTTCGCCGCTCAACGTGGAGCGCGCGACGGAGATCTTCCTCGATAACCTCGCGCGCTTCGTCTCCGGACGCCCGCTGCGCAACCGCATCCGCGTGCAAGACCTGTAAACGCGGGCGGTTCGGCATACCCGAAGGAGACTTCCAGAACACGGTCTCCGGATGATCGGGCTAACCGAAGCGCGACGCGAAAATGGCGTATCAATCCGTCGCCGCCGCGCGCCCCTTCTGTTCTGCCGCGCCTCCAACCTGACGGGCCCGCCTATTGTTAGGGAAACTCCTCACAAACAGGTGCCCGGTACGGGTTGACGCTAGCTGCCCCGTCCGGCACAATCCGCCCTTGTGTGCTGACAACACGCCAGTGTGAGAGGAGGTCGGCATCTTGTCGCAAGAACTTGACCCGAATTCGAGACCCTCGGCCTATTCGGTGACCGGCAGCAGATCGGTGGCGGTGCTCGCCCAGGTCCGCCAGCAGGCCTTCTCCGGCATCGCCGGCCAACCCCGCTACATCCCGGTCACGCAGCCCGAGGCGATCCAACCTGCCTGGCTCGAGCGCGTCTTCGACAGACTCGCCAAGCAGGCCGCGCTCGCCGGCGCCATCGCGGCCCTCGTGCTCCTGGTCGCCCTGGCCATGCCCGTCTGGTCGGCCCTGCGTGGGAGCGGCGCCACGGCGGCGACGACGAGCGTCTCGGTGAGGAGCTCCGCCGGCGTCACCGGCACGACCGCCACCCGCGTCGAGGACCTGGGCGCCACCACCTTCGTCGGTGGCGTTCCCTTCATCCAGCGGCTCCGCTACTTCGACGCCGTCACCGGCGCCTCGTCGCCGAGCCGCCTCTTCGTGGCGGGCGGCCGCGAGGCGAGCCTTGCCGAGTACCTGCGCGACGTCGGCAACCAGGTGGCGCTCCCGTACCTGAACGACGCCGTCAACACGCGCGACACGATCGACCGCTACGCCGCCGCCGTCGCCGAGAACGAGCGCGCAGCGCAGGCCCGGCTCGCGGCGTTCGTCCCGGCGCCCATCACCGCCTGGCAGGCGCCGTCGGTCGACGGCGGGACGCGGCTCAACTCGACGGTCACCTTCTACGCCTGCGTCGGCAACGGCTTCTGCGGCAACATGGCCAACGGCCAGCAGGCCTACGAAGGCGCCGCCGCCTGTAGCACCAACCTGCCCTTCGGCACGCGCTTCACCATCGCCGAAGACCCGAGTGGCCGCGTGTTCACCTGCCTCGACCGCGGGGCGCTGTCCTCGACCTGGGTGGACGTCTGGTTCTACGACGCCGCCGACGGCTGGGCGTGGCAATCGATCATCGGCACCAACAGCGACATCATCATCAAGTAGCCGCACGGACGCGGACATCTTTCAGAGCGGCGGGCCTTCGGGTCCGCCGCTCTGCATCGTCCGCGGGCAGGCCGACCGGCCTACCGTCTGTGCTTGGGCGCTCAGCCCGGCTTGAAGAGCGGGTTCCCGTCGTCCTGGGCGGCGATCTCCTGCGGCTCGACGCCGAGCCGTTCCGCCAGCCGGCGCGCGATCTCGTTCAGCTCCGCCTTGTCGAACCCAATGCTCGTGAGCTCGACCGTCCCGTCCTCGTCGATGAGGAAGAGCGTCGGCGTCGCCTCCGGGTCGTACTGCTTCGAGACCGGCCAGCCCTCGCCCTCGATGAGCAGCGGCAGCGTCAGCCCCAGCTCCTGCGCGAACCGGCGCGCCGCCGCCTGGCCATTTTGCGAGACGGCCAGCAGCAGCCAGCCGTCCTCCGGGTACGCCTGCGCGAGGCGCTGGAGGTAGGGGAACACCAGCTGGCAGGTGGCGCAGGCCGCCTTCCAGAAGACGACCAGCGCCGGCGCGCCGTCCAGACGCCAGAGCCGCCCCTCCAGATCGGGCAGCTCGAATGGCGGCGCGGGGTCGCCGCTCCTCAGCATCGGTCAGCGGTGCAGGTTGGAGCGCGTGGCGTTGAGGCGGAGGCGGCGCATCGCCCGCCCCTACGAAGACGCCGGTGGCCCGGTCGCGGCCGCGATCGTGGCCGGAGCCGGCTCAGGCGGCGCCGGCGCCTTCTGCCGCCACGCGTAGAGCAGGCCCAGGAAAGAGGGCGGGATGAGAAACAGCGACGTCACCTGCGGCACGGTCAGCCCGGCAAACACCACCCGGCTGTCGATGCGCAGCTCGCTGACGCCGAACCGCATCGCCGAGTAGACGAGGAGCATGCTGAAGAAGGCGACGCCGTCGCGGCCGAGCCGGAGCAGGCCGAGCAGTAGCCCGAAGATGAGGAAGTCGCCGATCATCTCGTAGGCGACGGCCGGGTGCTGCGTACAGGCCTCCGTGTTGATGCCGAAGAGCGTCACGCACTCCGGGTGGAGCCGGCTGGGGCTGTCGATGTGGGTGTAGCGGATGGCCCAGGGCAGGTCAGTCAGCTTGGCGAAGTGCTCGCCGTTGATGATGTCGCCGATGCGGCCGATGCCCATCCCCAGGATCAGGGCGATCGCCGCCACGTCCAGCCCGCGCCGCAGCGGCAGTTTGCGGAACCAGCCATAGACCAACCCGCCGGCGAAACCGCCGAGGACGGCGCCGTAGATCGAGATGCCGCCCTCGTTGATGCGGAAGATGTCGACCACGTTGTCGACGCCCTCGCTGCCCCAGCGCTCGAACACGAACAGGGCGCGCGCCCCCACGATGCCACAGGGGATGGCGATCAGCGCCGCGCTGTAGATGTCGTCGTCGATAAAACCGAGGCGCCGCCCGATCGCGAGCGCGACGGCCACGCCGGCGGCGATGCCGACCGCGGTGAAGATCCCGTGCCAGGTCAGCAACAGGCCGCCGAATTCCGCGATCTCCGGGTCGATGCCGATGTCGATGGTCAGCAGCGCCAGCGCGCTCAGCATTCGCGCCTCCTCCTCATCATTCCCCTTCCGGCGCGGCGTCCAGCTCTCGTACCAGACGCCTCGCCTCGGCGCGGAACCCGCCGCTCCGCTCCGCCTGCGCCGCGATCACGGCCTCGCCGTCCCGCAGCCGCGCCCACAGCCGCAGCCGGGGCACGTAGAACGTCACCAGCAGGCCGGCCAGCAAGAGCCCGGCGCCGGCCCAGATGAAGTTCGCGCCGGGGTCGCGCCGCACCTCGATGCCGGCGAACTCACGCCGGCCCTCGAACACGTACTCGCGCCCGCCGATGCGCACCGGCTCGTTAGGATACAACGTCAACGCGCCACCGTCTACCGGGCCCAGCAGCGTCAGGAACGGTGTCCCGCTCGACTCCTCCGACATCAGCACCAGCGACCGCGCGCTGTCGCCCGGCACCGCCTCCGCGACGACCGACGGCACGCCGGCCGCCTCGATGAATGTCCACTCCAGGCCGCCCGCCGTCGCGGTCCCGCCGGGCACCGCCGTGAGCGACTCCTCCGGGCGTCCCTGCTCGTAGACGAGCAGGTCCCAGCCGTCCGAGGCGTTCTGCGTGACGCCCACCCAGAACTGGCGGCCCGTGCCCGGCACCGTGATCAGCGCGCCCTCGGCGGCGCCCAGGAAGTCAGTCGGCACGATCACGTCGTCGAGCAGCACGCGGCCCGTCGCGTCGCGCACGCGCACGGACGGCGCGGGGGTGAGGTCCGTCAGCGCCAGCGCCTCGCGGTAGACCGTGCTGCCGGTCGCGACGTCGCGGACGCGCAGCGCGGCGCCCTCGCCCAGGTAGCCCGCCTGGTGGAAGCGGTAGCCGCCGTAGGAGAGCGGGCGGTTCACCGTCGTCACGCCCCTCGCCACCTCTTCGCCGCCCTGGTAGATGACGAGCACGGAGCGGTAGTCCGTGGGCAGGCCGTCTCCATCGAAGGCGGCCTTCGCATCGATCACCTCGACCTGCATCTGGTCGGGGTGGCTCACCGCGAAGACGGGCGACTGCGTGCCCTCGGCGATGAGGAGCGCGCTCGTGTGGCCGCCCGTCCGCGAGACCAGCCCGCCGATCAGCAGGAGGGCGACCGCCAGGTGGCTCACCAGCGAACCGAGCTGCCCCCAGGCAAAGCGGTCGGCGAACAGGTAAGTCGTGCCGGCGTCGCGCTCGATGGCAACGCGAAAGCGGCGCCTGCGCAGCAGCGCCTCGAGCCGCGGCGCCGTCGCTACGTCAGTCTGGAACGCGAGGCGGTTTGCGGCGCGGTCGAAGAAGCTGTCGGGCAGCCGCTCGCGCGGGCTGGTGATGTTGCGCCAGGTGGCGAGAAAGCGGTCGGCGGCGTAGACGCAGACCGAAACGGCGAGCAGGCCCAGCGCGGTCAGGAACCACCAGGCCGAGGCGACGTTGAACAGGCCGGCGCGGTGCATCGGCTCCGCGAACGGGCCGAACTTGCCCTCCTGCGTTTCGACCCAGACGTCGACCGCGAACGCGTTGCCGCGCAGGACGGCGGGGACCTGCGGGATGAGGACGGCGAGCAGCCCGGCCAGCGCCAGGAACGCCAGGAGTGCGACCGCCAGCTGCGCCGAGGCGAGCAGCCGCCACAGCCAGAGCAGCAGGTCGGCGCTGCGCACGGCCCGGGGATAGCTCTGCGCGCGCTCCGCCTGCGCCATCAGCCCGCCGCCTCCGGCAGGATCTTCGCCAGCCGCTCTTCGAGGAACTCCTCGGTCAGCGGGCCGTAGAACACGTCGCGGACGACGCCCGTGCTGTCGATGAAGTAGCTCGTCGGCAGCCCCTGGATCGGCCCGCCCAGCCGCCAGACGTCCTGCAATTCGCCGTCGCGGTCGACCGCCAGCGGGAACTCGATGCCGAAGTCCTCGGCGAACGCCAGCACGATGTCGTCCGGCTCCTGCAGATCGACGCCAACGATGACGAGCCCGTCGTCGCGGTAGCGGCTGTAGGCTTCCACCAGCTCCGGCATCTCGCGGCGGCAGGGCGGGCACCAGCTCGCCCAGAAGTTGAGCAGGACGGGGCTGCCCTGGAGGTCGCTCAGGCGCAGCGTGCCTCCCTGGGGCGTCTCCAGCAGGAAGTCCGGTCCCGCGCGCCCGGCCTCAGGCGCCGGGCTGCGTCCCGTCGGGTTCTTCTCCTGCGGCAGCTCGATGGCGCCGTAGGAATCCCTGGCCGCCTCGTCGCCGCGGCTGTCCCAGTACCAGAGGCCGCCCACGATGAGCGCCAGCAGCCCCAGGGGAAGCACCACGGAGCGCACCAGGCCGGACAGGTCCCGGCGGCGTCCAGCAGGCTTGTCGACGGGCTCCGGCGCTTCGTTAGCCTGGTCCTCAACCGGCGTCATTACGGTGCGAACGCCTCCTCGTACAGCTCCCGGGTCTCGTCCGGCGGCAGGCCTTCCCCCAGGAAGCTCTCGCCGGCGCGGATCTCCAGGTGCAGGTGGAACTGCGTACCCGGCTCGGTCACTGACTCCGGCGTGCCCGATTCGCCGACGTAGGCGATCGGCTCGCCTAACGACACCGCGACCCCCACGTCGACCCCCGCGGCGATGCCGCTCAGGTGACAATAGCGGGTCAACGTGCCATCGCCGTGGTCGATCCAGACCTGACGGCCGCGGAACGCGTCGTAGACATCCGGCGCGCCGCCTTCGCCCACCGCCACGCGCGCCTCCAGCTCCGCCAGCGTTTCACTGGTCAGGTCCTCGTAGTCCCAGTCGGCGCGGACGACGGTGCCCGCCTTCGCCGCCATCACCTCGGTGCCATCACCGATGATCGCGCAGTTATCGGAGTCGTAGAAGTCGACGCCCTCGTGAAAGCCGTCCCGGTACGCGCGCTCCGCTCCGGGCATCAAGTTATCGTCAGCGGGCAGGCAAGCGTCCACGATCGGGTATGCGAAGCCTTCCATTACCGCCGGCGCGGCCGGGGAGGGTGTCGCGCGGACGCGCGTCGGCGCGGAGGCGGGAGGCTCGCCCGGCGTCACCGTCGGCGCGTTCTCGCCACGTTCAAGCCACTCGACCAGCACGCCCGGCCGCGCCGGGTCGTCGCTGCCGGCCGCGGCGGCGATGACCGCCCCCGCCAGCATCGCGGCGAGGACGATGACGGCAACGAGACGCAGTGGAAGCCTCCTGTGCGCGCGCGGAAGCAGGGTCGCGCGGCTTCCAGGATAGCATCTGCCAAGTAGCGGGCAACCGGCGGGCGGTCGCTACGCCCGAGAGTAGAGCTTGTGCTCGCGGATATAGGCCTCGACCACGTCGGGCACCAGGTAGCGGAGGCTCCGGCCCGCGGCGGCGCGTTCGCGTAGCTCCGTCGCGCTGATGTCAAGGCGGGGCATCTCGAACCAGACCGTGCGCGCGCCCAGACCGGGGAGCAGCGCATCGAGCTGGTGCGTGTCGAGGCGGCGGCCCTCGCGCGACGCCGCGGCGACCGTCGCGAGCTCGAGGATCCGGTGCGGCTCGTGCCAGTGCGGCAGGTCCTTCAGCGCATCGAGGCCGAGGAGGAAAAAGACCTCGGCGCGAGGCCGCGCCGAGGTCAGCGCTCCCAGCGTCTCGGCGCTGTAGCTAGGCCCCGCGCGCTCCGTCTCGACGGTCGACAGCTCGAACGCCGGGTTGCCCTCGATCGCGCGACGAACCAACTCGACGCGGTGTTTGGCCGCGCTCACACGCCGGTCGCCCTTGCGCCAGGGGTCACCTGCGGGCACCCACGCGACGTTGTCGAGCGACAGCGCCTCGCGCGCGCGCTCCGCCAGCACGAGGTGGCCGAAGTGTACCGGATCGAACGTGCCGCCAAAGACGCCCAGCCTCATACCGGCCACTCTAGCACGGCCTCGCCGATGCGGACGCGGTCCCCCGCTTTCACGCCGGCCCGCTTGAGCGCGCCGTGGACGCCCATCCGCTGTAGCCGTCGCGCCAGCTCCACGCGCGCCTCGCCGGGGTCCACGCCGAGCTGCGCGACAGCACGCTCCGGCGACTCGCCGCGCACGACCAAGACGTCACCTTCCCGCTCGACGCGCACCCGTTGCGTAGGCTGCGGCCGCAGCACCGGCGCCGGCGCCGTCTCGGCGGCCAGCCGCGCGCGCTCCTCCCCGACAACCTCGAACAGTTTCTCCACAAGGCTGTCCACACCCGCACCGGTGAGCGCCGACACGCCATACGCCGCGACCCCCTCGGCCCGCAGCCGGCGTATCTCCTCCTCCGCGCGCTCGTGCGCACCCGGCAGGTCGATCTTGTTCAGCGCCACCAGCCAGCGCTTCTCGGAAAGCCCCCGGCCGAACGCCTCCAGCTCGCCGCGCACGACCTCGAGGTCCGCGCGCGCGTCCACCGCTGACGCGTCGACCACGTGCACAAGCACCAGTGTCCGCTCCACGTGCCGCAAGAACTTCACGCCCAGGCCCGCCCCCTCGTGAGCGCCCTCGATCAGCCCGGGGATATCGGCCATCACGATACGCTCATAGCCGCGCTCAACGACTCCCAGATACGGCTCCAGCGTGGTAAACGGGTAAGAGCCTACCTTCGGCCGTGCCGACGAGACCGCCCGCAACAGCGACGACTTGCCGGCGTTCGGCAGGCCAGCTAAGCCCGCCTCCGCCAGCAGCCGTAGCTCCAGCCTGATTCTCCCGCGCTCGCCCTCGAGACCACGCTCCGCGATGCGCGGTGCCCGCCGCTCCGGCCGCGCCATTCTGGCGTTTCCCTTCCCACCCAGGCCTCCCTTCGCGACCACTACTGACATTCCCGGCGCCCGCAGGTCCGCGATCTGATTTCCGTTAGACGACCATATGGCAGTACCAACCGGCACACGCAACACTGCATCTTCACCCCGCTCGCCGTGCTTCTTCGCCCCGCGGCCCGCCCCACCGCTCTTTGCTCTCACGGTCTTCCTTTGTGCGAGCGGGTCAAGCGTTGCCTCCGCTTGATCGGTAACAACGACAACGTTGCCGCCGTCCCCACCGTCGCCGCCATCAGGCCCTCCCCGGGGAACGTACTTCTCGCGGCGGAAGCTCATCGCCCCATCTCCACCACGCCCGGCGATCACAGTGAGGGTGATTTCATCCAACATGCAGAGTAGGTTAGCGAGAAGTCATGATCATAGTAAGAGGCGTGGAATAAGGGGATTGTGGGGAGATAGGCTAGGCGGCGGAAGCCGTGTCGAGAGAGGACTCGATGTCCTGGATGTGCTGGTGGGTATCGGAGGGGAGGGACGAGGAGAGTTCCTTGCCGATCTTGCGGCAGGCGCTGAGGACAGTGGTATGGTCGCGCCCACCGAGGCGCATGCCGATCTCCGAGAGCGACTGTCTGCCGTGCTGGCGGAGCAGGTACATCGCGACATGGCGTGCGTAGGAGATGTCGCGCGCCCGGGAGGGGCTCGCCAGTTGAGAGGACAGGAGACCGAAGTGACGGCAGACAGCGGCGAGGATTGTCTCAGGGCTGAGTGCAACGGGTGGGGAGGAGAATGGACGGAGTGCTTGGGGCACGTCGGCGGGCAACGGTGGCCTGCCGGAGAGGTCAGCGAAAGCGGCGACGCGGTTGAGCGCGCCGTCGAGATCACGCACCGATTCGAGCGGCTCGCTCGCGATTGCCGCGAGCACTGGGTCGGGTAGGGGTGGCGTCAGCCTGGCCGCCTTGGTTGTGAGCAGCGGCAGCCGTTCATCCGGGGCGAGCGGCTGGATCGAAACGGCGAGGCCGGCCTGGAGACGCGACCGCAGCCGTGGCGAGAGGCCGGTGAGCGCCTCGGGCGCGGCATCCGCCGTCACGGCTATCGGACAGCCGCGCGTGCAGAGCGCGTCGAACATGTGGAAAAACTGCTCCTGGGACGCCGCGCGTGTGGAGAGAAAGGCGATGTCGTCTAGGAGCAGCACGTCGGTGTGTTGAAAGGGCTCGCGGAACGTGTGCGGCTGGCCGGCGCGGACCGCGTCGCCGTAGCGGGTGACGAACGCCTCGCCGGTGAGGAGAGTGACGTGCTTGCCGGCTGCGGCGGTAGCGTGACCGAGGGCGTGGAGGAGGTGCGTCTTGCCGAGGCCCGGCGGGCCGAAGATGAAGAGGGGGCTGCCAGCGAGGTCGCCCTCGGCGAGCCGCCGCGCCGCCCGGTAGGCGAGGCGGTTGCTCTTCACCACCGTGAACGTATCGAACGTCAGCCGCGAGTCGAGGTCGGGTGGAGGCGCCGACGGCGCGCTGGCCGGCGCATGGCCGTTGGCTGCGGCCGCGACGGCGGGAGCGCCGAGCACCTGGAAGTCAACCGTGATCGGGCCGCCGACGAGCTGCGAAACGGTGCGCTCGATGACGGAGCTGAGGCGCGAGCGGAGCCACTCGATGGCGAAGTCGGTGGGGACGCCGACCAGGAGCTCGTTGCCGTCCAGGCGGAGACCGGTCGTGTTGCGGAGCCAGGTCTCGAAATTGGGTCGCGTGACTTGCAGCTCAAGCTGTCCGAGCGCGGTTTCCCACACCGATCGCGGCGAGCGGTCTCGCACCTTGGATCCTCCTCGCAATGCGCGCCGACCCAGCCGTTCGGCGCAACGATCCCCTGGCCCCGGCCGACGGCCCGGTCTAACAAAGGCGCGCTGTGGATGCCCTGTGGTGTGCCTGCCGGGTGGTGGGCGGGCTCGACGCCCGAGCCTCCTCAGTGCTTGTGGAAAACCGTCCAGGCGTTGCTGAGCATAGCACGCCGCGTACCAGATCGATCAAGGCTTTTATGACGACTTTGTGAAAAACTTCGTGGCTATCCCAAACGGCACGCTGTTGCAGCGGTGGAAAACACACGCGGTATAATGAGCGGCCTTTCAGGAGAGTGCAACGGCCAATGCTCCTCGCGTTTGATGTTGGCAACACGACGATCACGATCGGCCTCTTTGCCGGCGAGCGCTTGCACGCGACATGGCGCATCGCCACAGATCACCAGCGGCTCGCCGACGAGTACGCCGTGCTGCTGCTCGGGCTGCTCAACGTCGAGCACGTGACGCCGGACGAGATCACCGACGCCGTGCTCGCGAGCGTCGTGCCCGATCTGGCGCCGACGTTCGACGCGCTCTGCCGCCGGCACCTCGGCGTGACGCCGCTGATCGTCGGCACCGGCACGCGCACGGGCGTGCGCGTACTGTACGACAGCCCGCGCGACGTCGGCGCGGACCGCATCGCCGATGTCGTCGCCGCGATCAAGTGCTACGGCCCGCCGCCCCTGATCATCGTCGACCTCGGCACCGGCACTGTCTTCGACGCCGTCTCCGCCGAGGGCGACTACCTGGGCGGCGCCATCGCGCCCGGCATCCACGTGGCGGCCGAGGCCCTCTACGAGCGCGCCGCGAAGCTCCAGCCGGTCGAGCTGGTGCGCCCGCCCAGCGCCGTCGGGAAGAATACGGTGGCCGCGGTCCAGTCGGGCCTCCTCTTCGGCTACGTCGGCCTGATCGAGGGCATGGTGGCCCGCTTCAAGCAGGAGCTGGGCGGCGCGGCGAAGGTGGTCGGCACGGGGGGCTGGGCCGACCTGATCGCCCGCGAGACGGACGTGATCGACGTCGTCGACCAGGACCTCACCCTCCACGGCCTGCGCCTGATCTACGAGGCGAACCGGAGCTGACCATGCTGCGCGGCCGCCACGTCGCCCTCGGCATCACCGGCAGCATCGCCGCCTACAAGGCGGCCGATCTCGCCAGCAAGCTGACCCAGGCCGGTGCCCTCGTCGACGCCATGATGACGGAGTCCGCAGCCCGCTTCCTCGCGCCGCTCACGCTCCGCAGCCTCACGGGCCGGGCCGTCTTCCTCGACATGTTCGACATCGACAGCGAGCTCGCCGAGGAGCACGTCGAGATCGCCCGCCGCGCCGCCGCCGTGATCGTCGCGCCCGCGAGCGCGTCGACGATCGCGCGGCTCGCGCACGGCGGCGCCTCCGACGTCGTCAGCCTGACCGTCCTCGCGACGCAGGCGCCGGTGCTGATCGCGCCGGCGATGGACAACCAGATGTTCGAGAACGCCGCGACGCAGGCCAACCTGCAGACGCTCCGGGAGCGCGGCTACGTCATCGTCGGGCCGGCGGAGGGACGGCTCGCCAGCGGCCGCACAGGCCTCGGCCGCCTCGTCGACACCGAAACGCTGCTGGGCGCGCTCAAGCAGGCGCTCGGCCGCCGCCAGGGCGACCTCGCGGGCCGGCGCGTCGTCGTCACCGCCGGCGGCACGCGCGAGCCGATCGACCCCGTGCGGTTCATCAGCAACTACTCGACCGGCAAGATGGGCTACGCGCTGGCCGAGGCGGCCCGCGACCGCGGCGCCGGCGTGACGCTGGTGACCACGCCGACCGCGCTCGCCTGTCCTTACGGGGTCGCCGTCGTGCCCGTCGAGACCGTCGCCCAGATGCGCGACGCCGTCCTCGCCGCCTGCGAGGGCGCCGACGCCCTGATCATGGCCGCCGCGGTCTCCGACTACCGGCCGGCGGAGCGGGCGGAGCGGAAGGTGAAGAAAGGTCCGGAGCGGAAGTCGATCGAGCTCGTGCGGAACGCGGACTTCCTGCTGGAGATCACGGGCCCGGTGATCAAGGTAGGCTTCGCGGCAGAGACGGACGACCTGGTCCAGAACGCGCGAAAGAAGCTCCGCGAGAAGGACCTGGCCCTGATCGTCGCCAACGACGTGACCGCCCCGGGCTCGGGCTTCGCGGTCGATACGAACCAGGTGACGATCATCGACCGCTCCGGCGCCGCCGAGGAGCTGCCGCTCCTGCCCAAGTACGATGTCGCCTACCGCATCCTCGACCGCGTGGCGGCGCTGCTGGTGGGCTGAAACGTTCGCTTATCCATGAACATTCGTGTCCCGAAGCAGTTTTGGCACGCGGGTGCCCTGTCCGCCAAGTTCGCCTCGCGGGACCCTCGAATGCCCTCGTCCATGCCGGATCGCGTCGTCGTGGACATGCGCGAGTGCAGCTTCGTCAGGCCCGCAGCCGTACTCTGGTGTGCGGTGTATCCGCTGTTGGCCCTGACCCAGGGTGCTAGGTGCGAGCTACTTGTGCCTGAGGACATGGGAGTCGCTGTTTACCTAAAGTCGACGGAGCTGTTCCGCGTTCTGCAAGATGCGGGAGTCACGGTTGATGATCGTGGGGTACAGGGGAAGGCTGACCCGCAGTTGATCTTGCCTATGGCTCGCTTTCGCAGTGAAGAGGAGGTTGAGAATTTGGCAAACCTCGCAGTGGAGTCGTTACGTCGGGCTGGATTGGGGTCAGCCAATCTCCACCCTCTCGTGAGCGAGGTCTTCGCCGAATTGGCGCTCAATGTCGTTCAACATTCCGAGTCGCCAATCGGTGGGTTCGGATTCATCCAGTTCTATGGCACTCAGCAGGGGCGCCGGTTCGTCTGCGCCGTTGCTGATGGTGGCATCGGCATCCGGCGGTCGCTAGAGCGCAACCCAGACCTCAGGGAGCAGGTACCCTATGATTGGGTTGCCATCCAGCTCGCGCTGAGGGAAAGGATCAGCGGTACGGGTTCGGCGACTCGAGGAATCGGTCTTTACGGCGTAGCGGAAGACATGCGAAGAGCTGGAAGGCAATTGATTATCCACTCGGGGATCGGCATGGTCGAGACTACCGAAGAACTGGAAAGCCGGGCGACTAGAACCAAGGGCCTGTTTCCAGGAACCCTCGCATACGCATCCATACCAACATGAGGTGCCGGTGAAATGGGAACGGTGAAGATGTACGAGGCTCTGGGTAAGCGTGCTCTGATTACAAGGGCATCGGCCGGGGCGATCAAGCAAGCATTGGCCGAGGCTTCAGAGGACGAAGAGTTAGTTCTAGATTTCTCCGGAGTGGAGGCCGTTACACCGTCCTTCGTGGATGAAGCGTTGGCAGTGATCGAAGACGGACTGGGCCGAATACGGAAGCCGCCCCGCCTGATCTTTCTCCATCCGCCTACTAGGTTGTCGTCGAAATTCGCAGCTGTCGGGCGGGCTCGCCAGCTAGATATCACGGAGGCAGTGGACGGGTCTTGGATTGTCAGTTCTGCCCCTGAGCGTAGTGGCGGCTAGCGCCAGCGCGCCTAGAACTCGATCGTGTCCACGCTGCGCCAGAGGTACCAGGTCGCCGCGCTGCGGTAGGGCCGCCACGGCTCGCCGATCTCGCTCATCCTCGCCGCGTCCGGCATCGCCTCGAGGCCGTAGGCCTGCATGATCGCCTTCCGCACGCCGAAGTCGCCGACCGGCAGCACGTCGGGCCGGCCCAGGCAGAAGATGAGCAGCATGTCCGCCGTCCAGTGGCCGACACCCCGGATCTCCGTCACCGCCGCAATCGCGTCGTCGTCGGACATGCGAGCGAGGCGGCGCAGCTCCAGCCCGCCGTTCGCGGCGTGCTCGGCCAGGCTGTGCAGGTAGCCCGCCTTCTGCCGCGAGATGCCCGCGCCGCGCATCGCCTCCGGGCTGAGCGCCAACAGCTCGCGCGGCTCCGGCACGCGGCCGCCCGACAGCGCGAGCAGCCGCCGCTCGATCGCGGCCGCCGCCGCGCCCGCGAGCTGCTGGTAGAGCAGCGCGCGGAAGAGCGACTGGTAGGGCGAGCCGCGCAGCTCCAGCCCCAGCGGCCCGACGGCGCGCACGATCCGCCGCAGCACGGGGTCGGCGCGCTGGATGTGGCGGCGCGCGGTCTCGACGTCGTAGGGCAGCTTGCGCGCGCGAGGGGCCATCAGTCTGCGTGGCTCCTTACAGGCTCGGCGGCCGCGGTCTCCTCGTCGGGCTCGCGCACCAGCACGAGCACCGAGACCCCCGCCGCCAGCGTCACCGCGCCGATCACCGCGAACGCCGCGTGCACACCCATCGCCGAGGCGACGGCGCCGCCGGTCAGCGGCGCCACCGCGAAGGCGAGCGCCATCGCGCTCCCCGAGAGCCCGAACGCCGAGGCCTGCCGGCCCGGCGGCGCCCAGGCGTCGATGAGGGCGTTCGCGGTCGGCACCATGCCGCCGCTGAACAGCCCGACGACCGCCATCAGCAGGATCAAGCTCGGCACGTTGCCCGCCACCGCGATGGGCAGGTAGGCCGCGCCACCGCCCAGCGTCGCCAGCGCGAGCGCGTTCCGGTAGCCGACCCGCGACGAGAGGCGGCTTGACATCAGTGCGGCGACGGCGCTCGTGCCGGCGAGCGCCGCGAAGGCGAGACCCGAGAGCGTCTCCGCGCTCATCCGCGGGTCGAAGGAGTCGATCACGAGCGGGATGATCGGCCGCGCGAACGACGGCGCGGCGTTGATGAAGAAGATGAGCCCGATCAGCACCAGCAACGGCCGCCGCGCCGCGACCAGCCGCAGGTTGCCGGCGAAGCTGCCCCGCTCCTCCGCCGTCGGCCGCTCGAAGTGCTCTTCGACCATGAAGAGCACCAGGAAGAACGAGACCAGGTAGAACGCGCCGGTCGCCAGGAACGTCGTCCGGAAGCCGATCGACGCCGCGAGCACGCCGCCGGCCAGCGGCCCCGCGAACTGCGAGAGGAAGAGCCCCATCTGGACGATGCCCAGCGCGTAGGCGACGCGGTGCCGCGGCGTGCTCGACGCCACCAGCGCCGTCGCCGCCGGGATCGTGCCGACGAAGATGCCCTGGAGCGCCCGCAGCGCGACGAGCTGCCACACGTTCTGCGCGAGGCCCTGGAGCGTCATCGTCACCATCGCGCCGACGTAGGCGCGCAGCAGGATCGGCTTGCGCCCGACGCGGTCAGCCAGGCTGCCCCAGATCGGCGAGAAGATGAACAGCATCGAGCCCGTCGCCGTGCCGAGGAGGCCGGACCAGAGCGCGATCTGCCCTTTGTCGTGGACGCCGAGGTCTTCGACGTAGAAGGGCATGAACGGGAAGACCAGGTTCCCCCCGCCGAGCGCGATGAACTGCGCCACCGCGACGGCGAAGACGTTCTTCTGCCAGGTTTCCAGCTTGGGCATCGAACGAGAGGGACTCCCAGGACGGAATGTAGCACAGACAAACGGTAGGGGCGGGTTTCAACCCCACCCCTACATGATCACACGTCGCCGCCACCGTTTACCCCAGGGGCATCTTCGCCAGATCCAGCGCCAGGTGGACCAGCGTCCGGACGGGGATGCCGCTTGCGCCCTTCACGATGATGCCCTTCTCCTTTTCGTAGAAGTCGACGCCGGCCATGTCGAGGTGGACCCAGGGCGTGTCTTCGACGAACTCCTTGAGGAAGAACGCCGCCGTGATCGAGCCGGCGCCGCGCCCGCCCGTGTTCTTCATGTCCGCCACCTCGCTCTTGATCTGCTCCTTGTACTCCTCGTACATCGGGAGCTGCCAGACCTTCTCGCCGGAGGCCTCCGACGCGCGCCGGACGCGCTCATAGAGGGCGTCGCTGTTGGTCATCGCGCCCATCGCGACGTTGCCGAGCGCGATGGAGATCGCCCCCGTGAGCGTCGCCACGTCGATGATCGCGGCCGGTTGCTGCTGGCCAGCGTAGGCGAGCGCGTCGGCGAGGATGAGGCGGCCCTCGGCGTCGGTGTTGATCACCTCGATCGTCTTGCCGTTCATCGCGCGCAGCACGTCGCCGGGCTTGATCGCGCTGCCGCTCGGCATGTTCTCCGTCGCCGGCACGACCGCCGTCACGTCGATCGCGGGCTTCAGCCGCGCGATCGCGCCCATCGCTGCGATCACCGCCGCGCCGCCCGACATGTCGCCTTTCATCTCCTCCATGCCCGCCGCCGGCTTGATCGAGATGCCGCCGGTGTCGAAGGTGATGCCCTTGCCCACCAGCGCCAGGTGCGTCGGGCCGCCGCCCCGATAGCGCAGCACGATGAACTTCGGCGGCTGCTCGCTGCCCTGCGCCACGCCGAGGAAGGAGCCCATGCCCTGCTCCTCGGCCCAGGCCCGGTCGTGGACCTCGCACTCCAAACCGGCGTCCCGCGCCCACGACTCGGCGCGCGCGGCCAGCTCCGTCGGCGTCAGCACGTTGCTCGGCTCGTTCGCCAGGTCGCGCGCGAAGTTCGCCGCCCCGGCGAGGACGGTCCCGCGCTCGACGCCGCGCCGGAGCGCCTCGACGCGGCTCTCGTCGTGCTCGACGATGACCATCTCCTTCAGCTCGACCTCGTCCTCGGGCGGCTTCTTGTGGCGGCGGAACTGGTAGAGGCCCAGCAGTGTGCCTTCCGCGACCGCCTGCGCGCACGCCTCCGGGTCGAGGCCGGCGATGCCCGCGCCGTGGCTGATCGTGGCGGCCGTCTCGCAGCGCGCGCGCCGCAGGTAGCGCGCCGCTGCGGCCGAGACCGTGCGCACCTTGTCCAGCGAGAACTTGTCGGCCTTGCCGAGGCCGGCGATCACCACGCGCGCCGACGGGAGCTTGCCCAGGGTGTGGATCAGCGTCAGCTCGCCGTCCTTGCCCCGGCAGCCGCCGTCGGCGATGACCCGCGAGATCGCCCCGTCCAGCGCCGTATCGACGGCGCCGGTGCCGCCGCCGGGCGACGTGATGCCTTCGAACAGGTTGACCACGATCGCGCCCGCCTTGTACGTGGCGATGTCGCCTCGCTCGACCCGGACCTCCATCGTGTGCTCCTCTCCCTATTTCGAAGGGCAGGCTTCAGCCTGCCGCGTGCCCCGTCACGACCGCGTCGACCTCGATCTCGACCAGCATCGCCGGATCGAGCAGGCGGCGTACCTCGACCAGCGTCGCCGCGGGCAGCACGTCGCCGAAGACCTCCCTGTGCGCGCGGCCGACCTCCTCCCAGAAGTCGGCGCTGGTGACGTACATGCGCACGCGCACGACGTCCCGCAGGCTCGCGCCGGCCTGCTCGAGCGCGTCGCCGATCTTGCGGAAGCACTCCGACGCCTGCGCGTACGGGTCGCCCTCGCCCACGACGCGTCCGTCGGCGTCCGAGGCGCTCGTGCCCGCGACGAAGACGAAGGGCCCGGCGCGGACGGCGCGCGAGTAGCCGATGATCGCCTCCCAGGGCGCGCCGCTCGCGATGTTCCGGCGGATCAGGTCGTCAGACATAACGGCGGTAGGCATGATACCCGATGCCGCAGGCTATAATCCCAGCGGGAGGGTCACCGTGGCGCTCGAGGTCGGTCTCGCCTCGCGCAAACTCATCGATACGGTCAGCCGGCGTCGCATCTATCGCGACGTCTTCGAGATCGGTCTCGTCGCCATCGCCTTCCTGCTCTACTTCATCGTCCGCGGCAGCGTCGTCGACCGCGACGCCGAGGCGTTCCGCCACGCGATCGACATCGTCGACCTGGAACGGCAACTCGGCTTCTACTGGGAGCCTGGCCTCAACGACGCGATCCTCGGCTACGGGGCGCTGATCCAGTTCTTCAACGCGGTCTACTTCTGGCTCGACTTCCCGGCGATCGTCGCCATCGGGCTCTGGCTCTACTTCTTTGGCCGCCGCCACGAGTACACCGTCGCCCGCGACGCGCTCCTCGCCTCGGGCGCCATCGCACTCGTCGTCTACCACCTCTTCCCGGTCGCGCCGCCACGCCTGCTGCCGCCGGAGTACGGCTTCGTCGACACGCTCGACCAGTACACGCACATCAGCTACCAGGCGCAGTCCACGCAGCCCTTCGTGAACCCGTACGCGGCGATGCCTAGCCTCCACTACGGCTGGGCCGTGCTCGTCGGCGGCGTGCTCATCTGGTCGACGAAGAGCGTCTGGCTGCGCGGGCTGGGCGTCTTCCTTCCGGTCGGCCAGTTCACGTCGATCCTCTTCACCGCGAACCACTACATCCTCGACGCGATGGCTGGCCTGATCGTCGCGCTGCTGGGACTGCTGATCGCGATGGCGCTCCAGCGCTGGGCCTACCCGCGCGTCCGCCGCCTGGCCGGGGATCGGAGTAGGGGCGTTCCAATGAACGCCCCTACTGGGCAATGACCGGACGCAGGCGCGTCAGCAGCCGGCGCCGGACATGGTCTCCGGGTTGAAGCGGCACTTCATCGTGTCGATGAACGTCTCGACGCGCTCCGGCGTGTACTCGCTCACCGGGAACTTGTCGCGCCGCGCCCAGGCGGTAACGGCGATCGTCTCCTCGCCCATGTCTGGGTAAGGCGCCAAGACCAGCAGCTCGTCGTCCTCGAGATGGCCCTGCACCAGCGCCTCGAGCTCGTCGATGATCTCCTGATTCGTCGTGCTGTACCAGACGACGACCCCGCCGTGCTCCATCGAGTGGACCAGTGATGCGGCCTCCCAGGGTTCGCGGTAGATGCCCCAATCGACAGGGCCGCAGAACGGCGGCGCGCTCGCCGGGTCCTCGCCGCAGGCGCTGCTGCCCCAGTGCGGCCCGCCTGTCGGCGGCAGGCCTTGGTCTGTCTCGTAGTCCACGCTGCGGGTGACGTGAGGGCCCGTGTTCGCGAGGCCTTCGCCGCCGCCATATACCCCGTCGTAGATCGTCTGCAGATCGACACCCTCGCCGGGCAACTCGCCGGCCGGAGCGGTGCCCGTCTCCTTCTCCGCATTCGCCCATTTCGCCAGGTCGTTGCTGGCGCTCTGGCCGGACTGGATCACCAGATAGACCACGACGGCGATGACGAGGCCGACGCTGGCGACGACGCCGATCGGCACCCAGGGGACCCCGCGCCCGCCGGTCTTGGCGCGGACGGGCGTTCGCCGGCCGCGCCCCCCCGCGCCGCGCGCGCTCGAACGCTGCGCCCTTCGATTCGCTCTGCTGCTCACGACTGCATCATCTCCTTTGCGATCGCCGCCACCGCCCGTTCGTTCGGCTTGGACGTGTCGACGACGTGGTGAGGCCGCGCGATCGCTTCTTCGCGCCAGCGCATCTGCTCATAGACATCGAGGCCTGCCTCCGAGCGGCCCTCGCGGTGCGCGCGGCGGCGCGCCAGCCGGCGCCTGGCCAGCGAAGGCGGCGCGGTGACCCGGACCAGCACCAGCCGGGCGCCCTGACGACGCGTCAGCTCGTAGAGGGGCGCGCGCTCCGCCTCGGCCAGGTTCGTTGCGTCTAGGACCACCGGTATCCCTTCCTCCAGCAGGCGCTCGATCGCCCGGTGGACCGCCGCGAAGAGCCGCCGGCTCTCTACGGCCGAGTAACTCCGCCGCGGGAAGAGCAGCCGGCGCAGCCCGTCGCTCTCCAGCACCACGGCGCCGGTGCGTGTGCGCAGCTCCTGCGCGATGCGCGACTTGCCGGCCGCCGGGAGCCCCACCAGCACGGCGAGCGCCGGACGTTCCCTGCGCTCCGCCGGGACCTCGACCGACGCCAAGATCCGCTCTACCTGCGTATCGGACGAAGGCGCCCGCAGCGTGACCATGCCGGCCATCAGTATAGGCCACGGCGGCGGACGTAAACTAGGGAAACTTGTTTCGAGTAGCCTGTGGCGAAACTCCCATATTAGGGCTCGCTGACCCACTCGAAGAAGAACAGCGTGCCCCAGAAGGCAGCGGCTCCTGCCACGATCATGACGCCAGCGCTGACGAGTACGACCCAGGGTACAAATCCAGTTCGTCCTGCACGGGCCACGATGTAGGCCAGTGCGCTAGAGCCGATAGCACAGGTTGCGGACACAGCCGCCCAGAACGCGAGGGTAGCGTATTCCCAGCGGTCAGAGCATTCGGTTACCTGGTACTCTCCGCACAACGCTATGCGCTCGCTGTTAGGGTCAAGATCGAGCGTGATCGTTCCCCATATGAGTACGGCTGCCCAAACGGCAAAGATTGCCGCAATGAGCGCTATCAGCAGAGTGGCCTTCCTTCGCATCTCATCCTCATTATTGGCGAACGCAGAACATGCCCTCCACCTTCCTTGTCAATACCCCCTAAGCCACGCACCTTCTCATACTGCCGCCGCTGGCAAGCGCACCGATACTCATCGCAAGCACGCTCAACGCCACACGAGAGTGTTGCTACGGCTCCGTATAGAACGCGAAGCCGAGCAGTCCCGGCCCGGTGTGAGCGCCCATCACCTGTGTGAACTCCGACGCGAAGACCTCCTTGGGCTGGAGGCCCGCCCGCACCCGCTCCAACAGCTCCTCCGCCCCTTCCGGGGCGTTAGTGTGGTGGACGCAGACGTGCAGCGGCCCGTCCTTGGTGCGGCGCGCCAGCTCCTGGTACAGCCGGTCGACGGCGCGGCGCATCGTCCGGACGAAGGTCACGGGCCGGTAGACGCCGCGCTGGAACGAGACGAGGGGCTTCACCTGCAGGGGCGACGATGCCCAGACGACCAGCCTGGGCACGCGGCCGCTCCGCGCCAGGTAGACGAGCGTGTCGAGGACGACCAAGAGCTGCACCCGCGGCATCACCGCCTGCGCCCGCGCTAGCACGTCGTCCAGGCCGGCCCCCGCCGCCGCCGCACGCGCCGCCTCCAGCACGACGAAGCCCTGCGCCATCGCCGCCGCGCCGGAGTCGAGGACGTGGACGTTCACGTCGGGCTGCTCCTCCCGCGCCAGCGCCGCGCCCTGCATCGCCGCGTCGTGCATCGCGCTGAACTGGCGCGAGACGGTAAGGCAGAGCACCGCCTCGGCCGCGCGGCCGGCGCGTAGATAGGCCCGGGCGTAGTCGGCCGGCGCGGGCGCGGCCGTCGTCGCGGGCCGGCCTGCCTTCCGCAGCGCCTCATA
>Ga0326597_10003175_pt1 | contig 23908 bp, 21 predicted proteins | sample RVTome_12_FD_203789 | JGI IMG/M metagenome (GOLD analysis project Ga0326597, IMG submission 203789) | Soil microbial communities from uranium-contaminated site in the Upper Colorado River Basin, Wyoming, United States - RVT100D185 | ecosystem: Environmental > Terrestrial > Soil > Contaminated >... | reverse complement strand
CCCCAGCTTTGTGCAGGCGAACTGGAGTTCGAAGACATCGGTCGTATTGGGTGCCAGCACGGCCACGCGGTCGCCGCGGTCCACGCCCAGTGTGGCGGACAGGTAGGAGGCCAGCCGTGTCGCGCGGTCGTTGAACACGCCGTAGGTATGCCGCCGCCCCGTAAACAGGTCCACCGCGGCCACCTTGTTGGGCGCACGGCGGGCATGATGGGCCAACCAGTCGTAGGCGGTGACAGGCATGTCGTTTGACTCCGGATGGGCACACCAGATGGCGCGGCAGGCACCGGTCAAGGCCGGGGGGTCGCTCCCCCGCGGCCGGCGCCGAGCCCGATTCTATCCCATGACACGCCGCCGTTGGCAAACCGCCGGGGCCTATCGCGACACCGCGGCGCCCCTGGCTCAGACGGCTTTTCCTTTTGAGCCCAGATCGGCTATGTGATGCAATGCATCGAGGGCATCGAGCCGGGCTGACGGCCCGGCCGACTGCCTGCCGGCCCCGCCGGACAACCCCAATCCGCCACACCCACAGAACGCATGCAACCACCTGCCGATACATTCGACATCCGCGATTCCCACCGCTTCGACGAGGCGGGGCTGGAGCGCTTCATGAAGGAATCCGTGGAGGGCTTCCAGGGCCCGCTCTCCGTGCGCCAGTTCGAGGGCGGCCAGTCCAACCCGACGTACTATGTGCAGGACGCCAAGCGGCAGTACGTGTTGCGGCGCAAGCCACCGGGCAAGCTGCTGCCCTCGGCCCATGCGGTGGACCGGGAATACCGCATCATCACGGCCCTGGCGGATACGGACGTACCGGTGCCCAAGACCTATGCCCTGTGCCAGGACGATGCGGTGATCGGCACGTGGTTCTACATCATGGAATATCTGCCCGGACGCATCTTCACCAATCCGCTCATGCCGGGCGTGACGCCCCAGGCGCGGGCGGCCATCGTGGACGCGATGAACGACGTGCTGGCCCGCTTTCATCAGGTGGACTACAACGCGGTGGGGCTGGCCGACTTCGGCAAGCCGGGCAACTACTTCACGCGCCAGATCGGCCGTTGGACCAAGCAGTACCGCGCCTCGGAGACGCAGCACATTGCGGAGATGGAGCGGCTGATCGAGTGGCTGCCGGAGAACATCCCCGCCGACGACAACACCACGCTGGTGCACGGGGACTATCGCCTGGGCAACATGATCATCCATCCCACCGAGTCGCGCGTCTCCGCCGTGCTGGACTGGGAGCTGGCCACGCTCGGGCATCCCCTGGCGGATCTGGCGTACAATTGCACCCTGTACCGCATGCCCCATGACTCGCTGCAAGGATTCGTCGGTGTGGATCTGGCGGCGCTGGGCTATCCTTCGGAAGAGGACTATCTGGCTGCCTACTGCCGCCGCACGGGCCGGGAGGGCATTCCCCACTGGGAATTCTACCTGTCCTTCTCCCTGTTCCGGCTGGCCGCGATCTGCCAGGGCATCATGGGCCGGTTTCTGGACGGCACGGCCAATCATCCCGAGGCCGAGGAGCGGGGCAAGCGCGCGCCCAAGCTGGCCAAGGTCGGCTGGGACGTGGTGGCCCCCATCGCCGGGGGCTGAGTACCGGCCGGCAAATGGCGTGAAAGGCTGCCGCAGAAGCAGGCCCGAGCCCGTGGCGCCGAGCCCATCGCGCCCGCCGCAGCGAAGACAAGACGCCCGCCGCAGCGACGACACGGCGCCCGCGGCAGCGAGTACATCGAAACGGAGGATCTGTGAATATTGTCTTGCTGGGGCCACCCGGCGCGGGGCGCGGCACCCAGGCCACCTTGCTGCACAAGAAGTACGACATCCCCAAAATCGCCACGGGGGACATCCTGCGCAAGGAGATGTGGCACGAATCCGAGTTGGGCAAGAAGATCCGTGCCCCCCTGGAGAAAGGTCAGCTCCTGCCCGATGCCCTGGTCAACCACCTGGTGGACAACGCCATGCAGCGCATGGACTTGTCCAAGGGCTTCGTGCTGGACGGCTATCCGCGCAACGTGGTGCAGGCCGACGCCCTGGAAGAAACGCTGCGACGGCTCAAGACGCCGCTCCAGGTGGTGCTGCTGCTGGACGTGGACTCCTCTATCCTGATGGATCGCCTGCAGTGGCGCCGCGTATGCCCCCATGGGCACGGGGAGTGGAACATTCGCCTGCGTCCCTCGCCCCTGGGCGCCCAGTGTCCCGATTGCAAGGCGACCCTGGTGCAGCGGGAGGACGACACGCCCTCGAGCATCCGCAACCGCCTGCTGGCCTTTGCCAAGAGCATCGAGCCCCTCAAGAAATTTTACGCGGCGCGGGATCTGGTGCGCAACGTGAGCGCCCAGGGCACCCCGGAGGAAATCATCAAGTCCATCGAGGAGACGATGGGCCAGATGTCCGCCTTCGCGGAAAACCGCGACTTCCAGCTCCGCAGCTAGCCGCGCCAGGAGAGAGCCTGCCGTATGAAAGTCTTCAGTGCCGGACTGGCCACCGAGACCAACACCTTCTCGCCCATGCCCACGGGCATGGCGCAATTCGAGGAGGCCATGCTCTACCGGGGCCGCATTCCCGATCACCCGGGCATGTTCGCCGTGCCCCTGGTCGTGTTCCGCGAGCAGGCCGAGGCCCGGGGGTGGCAATTCGCCAATAGCCTGTGCGCCTATGCCGTCCCCGGCGGCAAGACCACCCGCGCCACCTACGAAGCCTTCAAGGCGGAAATCCTGGGCGACCTGCAACGCGAGCTGCCCGTGGACCTGGTGTTGCTGAGCCTGCACGGCGCCATGGTGGCCGAGTGCTACGACGACTGCGAGGGCGACCTGCTGGAGGCGATCCGCGGCGTGGTGGGGCCCGACGTGCCCATCGGCTCCGAACTGGACGCCCACTGTCACCTGACCGCGCGCATCGTCAACAACGCCGATGCCCTGGTGATCTTCAAGGAATATCCCCACACGGACTATCGGGAACGGGCAGAGGACCTGTTCCGCATCATGGCCGACATGGCGGAGGGCAAGGCCAAGCCACGCATGGCGGTCTTTGACTGCAACATGGTGAGCTATTTCCACACGACCGTGGAACCCATGAAGGGCTTTGTGCGCCAGATTCGCGACCTGGAGCAGCAGGAGGGGGTGCTCTCCATCTCCGTCGCCCACGCCTTTCCCTGGGGCGACGTGCCCGACAACAGCGCGCGCCTGCTGGTCGTGACGGATGATCTTGTCACCGGCGGTGACGCCGCACGCGGACAGGCCCTGGCGCGGGAATTGGGCCAGCAGCTCATCGCCATGCGCGGCCAGACCCATCCCCGCTACCTGAGCCTGGCAGAGAGCCTGGATGCGGCCCTGGCCGAGCCCAGGGGACCGGTCGTGGTGGCGGACACCTCGGACAATGCGGGCTGCGGCGCCCCGAGCGACAGCACCTTCTTCCTGCGTGAGATGCTCGCCCGCGGCATCGACAATGCGGCCCTGGGCATCATCTGGGATCCGGTGGCGGTGCAGCTCGCCATGGCGGCAGGCGAGGGCGCCACGCTGGCCATGCGCCTGGGGGGCAAGGTGGGGCCCATGTCCGGCGACCCGGTGGATGGGGAATTCACCGTGCGCCGCGTGATGCGCGACGCCATCCAGACCTTCTCGGGCGACCCCAAGCCCCTGGGCGATGCCGTGGTGCTGCACATCCAGGGCATTGACGTGGTGGTCAACACGGCGCGGCTACAGACCTTCAGCCCGGATGCCTTCACCAATCTGGGCATCGACCTGTCCACCAAGCGGCTCGTGGTGGTGAAATCCGCGCAGCATTTCCGGGCCGCCTTCGAGCCCATGGCCTCGCGCATCATCTATGCGGCACCGCCCGGCGCCGTGCAGCCGGACTTCGCCAGCATCCCCTTCCAGAACATCCCTGGCCCCCGCTGGCCCATGCAGCCGGACGTGTTCGACCAGGACGCCTGAGCCCTCCTCGGTGGCGGCGCGACGGCACGGGCGCGGATTTTCCTTGAATCGGCCTTCCCGGCATCGCTATCATCCCCCAACGCGGGGGGATGGGACCGCGCAGCCTCACTCCGGTGTCCAGAGACACCGTCGTGTTGACACATCGGCGCGCCGTGGTTATGCGCAGCCAGCGTCGCACCAAATCCCGCCGGCAGGCAGACAGGGCCCCCGCGGCCGTCAGTCCGCCCCGGCATTCCCCTGCGCTACCGAACGGCTGTCGAACGCAGCTGTCCGCCCGGGGCACCGGCATTGGTGCACCGACAGACGGCGCACCACCGAACCGGCGGCCCGGCCGCCCAACCGCATCAGGAGCAGCGCAGACCATGGGTAAAATCATCTCCTTTCCCACGCCCGGCGGCGGCAGCGCCAAGGGCTATCTGGCCACCGCGGCAGCGGGCGCCTCGGCACCGGGCGTGATCGTGATTCAGGAATGGTGGGGGCTCAACGACCAGATCAAGGGCGTCGCCGACCGCTTCGCTGCCCAGGGCTACAACGCCAGCGCACCGGACCTGTATGCGGGCCGTGTGACCCAGGACCCGGACGAGGCCAACCACCTGATGACCGGGCTGGACTGGGTCGGCGCCACCGAGCAGGATGTGCGCGGCGCCGTGCAGCATCTCAAGGCCGGCGGCGGCAAGGTGGCCGTGATGGGCTTCTGCATGGGCGGCGCACTGACCATCATTGCCGGCGTGAAGATTCCCGAGGTGGACGCCGCCGTTCCGTTCTACGGCATCCCGCCGGTGGAAGCCGCCGACCCCACCAAGACCCGAGTGCCCCTGCAGGGCCATTTCGCCAGCAAGGACGACTGGTGTACGCCGGACGCGGTGAACGGGCTGGAACAGGCCCTCAAGCGCAGCGGCGTGACCCACGAGATTCACCGTTACGAGGGCGACCATGGCTTCTTCAATGAGCAGCGCGCCGAGGTGTACAGTGCCGCCGCGGCCAAACAGTCCTGGGAGCGCATGATGGCGTTCCTCAAGGCACATCTGTAGACTTCTGGCGCCGGCCCCTGCTGTCGGCGCCCACACCCCTTTTTCCGGATGTCAGCCATGGCCGCACCGCCCCCCAACTCGGTCGCCAACGAGCGCATCGGTTGGATCATGGTGGCCTTTGCCTCCGTGATTTCCGGGATGGGCTTCGGGGCCCTGCTCTCCGTCACGGTGTTTCTGGAGCCCCTGGAGCTGGAATTCGGCTGGCTGCGCAACCAGACGTCATTTGCCTACATGGCGGCCAACATCACCGCCGGTTTTGGCGGCATCATGGCCGGCTACCTGTCGGACCGCTTTTCCACGGCCCCGGTGATCCTGCTGGGCAGCATCTGGCTGGGCATTTCGTTCGTGCTGCTCGGTGTCATGCAGAACCTGGGGGAATTCTACCTGATCTATGGCGTGGTGCTGGGCCTGCTCGGCATCAGCGCCTTTCTCGTGCCGCTCATCACCAGCATCGGGTTCTGGTTCAACAAGAACCGGGGGCTGGCCATCAGCGTCACCATGGCGGGCCAGACGGCGGGGGCGGCCATCGTGCCCTATTTCTCCACCATCTTCATCGAGACCTGGGGCTGGCGCCATGCCTACATTCTGCTGGGGCTGGTGACCTGGGTCGTGCTGATCCCCCTGTGCTTCCTGTGGCGCGACCCGCGCGGCCTGCAGGAACTGAAGGTGGCCACGCGCGCCAACACCAAGGCCGGCCGCGACGCCCCCACGGCCATCGGCTCGCTGCCCCTGGTGATCGTGTTGTCGGTGGCCATCCTGGGCTGCTGCGTGTGCATGACCATCCCCCTGGTGCACCTAGTACCGCTGGTGCGGGGGTATGCCTACACGCCGCAACAGTCGGCCTTCGTGCTCAGCGTACTGGTCTTCGCCAGCGTCGCCGGACGGCTGTTCTTCGGGCTGGTGATGGATCGCATCGGCGGCGTACGCACCCTGTTCATCACGTCGGGCTTGCAGACCATATCCATCTTCTGGCTGACCCAGTTCGACACCCTGCCCATGCTGTACGTGTTCGCCGGGCTGTTCGGCTTTGGCTACGGCGGTGTGCTGCCCTCCTATCCGGTCATCATCGCGGGGCTGGTGCCGCCGCACCTGACCGGGCGCTCCTCGGGGATCGTCTTCTTCGCCGGGTACGTGGCCATGGGGCTGGGCGGCTATGCCGGCGGGCTGCTGTTCGACCTGACCGGCAACTACGTGATGACCTATGCCATGGGTGCCCTGGGCGGCGTGTTCAACCTGATCATTGTGGCCCTGCTGCACCTGCGCATCACGCGCAGGCAGGCCCTGCTCGATGCCTCCCGGCTGCAACCCGAGGCGGCGTAGCGACACGCCGGGGATGACCGCGCCCGGCCCGCCGGCCCGGGTGTGCCGACGGGCGCCGCGCCCGGGCATGCAAGCGGAAAATCCGCTTGGTATACTGATCCCCGCACCCACGCTCGGCCGCCGCCGCTTGCCCTCGGGACGCTTGCATGACTGACAGCGCGGACTTCTGGAACAAGATTGCCGAGACGTACGCCCGCAAGCCGGTCGAGGATCCGGAAGCGTTCGGGCGCAAGATTGAGATCACCAGGTCCCGCATGCGCCCGCAGGATGTGATTCTGGATATCGGGTGCGGCACCGGCTCGCTGGCGCTGCGTCTGGCCCCTTTCGCCGCCGAGGTGCACGGCCTGGACATCTCCCGGGAGATGATCCGCATCGCCACGGAGAAGGCGCAGACGCAGCATGTGGCGAACGTCCGGTTTCATGTGGGCACGTTCGACGAGCGCTTCACCGAATTTGCACCGGCCACGCTGGACGGCATCTGCGCCTATAGCATCCTGCACCTGGTCGATGACCGGGCCGCGACGCTGGCACGCATTTTCCGGCTGCTGAAGCCCGGCGGATTCTTCATCTCCTCCACGGTGTGCCTGCGGGAATCATGGGTGCCCTTCGCGCCGATCCTCACGGTGATGCGTTGGCTCGGCAAGGCCCCGGCGGTGAGTCTGTTTACCCGGCGAACCTTGGAAGCGGAGTTGCGCGACGCCGGCTTCACCGGCATCTCAGCACCTGACGTGGGGGCAAAACCCATGATCGCGTTCTTCGTCGCCGCCAAGCCGGCGTGACAGGACGCAAGCCACCAAACAGAGGAAGCATGCCCACCAGACAGACCCCAGACAGCGGAGCAGCCTCGCAAAACATCACCCGGCGCATCGAGGAGTTGGGGGACTGGCGGGGCGAGACGCTGGCCTGGGTGCGCCGGCAAATCCATGACGCGGATCCCGGGATCGAGGAAACGTGGAAATGGCGCGGGGTCCCGGTGTGGGAACACGACGGCATCGTCTGCACCGGGGAGTCCTACAAGCAGGTGGTGAAGCTCACCTTCCAGCGCGGCGCGTCCCTTGAGGACCCCCATCGGCTGTTCAACGCCAGCCTGGAGGGGAACGCGCGCCGCGCCATCGACATTCGCGAAGGCGAGCAGCTCGACGAGGCCGCCTTCAAGGAACTCATCCGCACCGCCGTGGCGGCCAACACGGCTGCCCGCACCGCCCGCAAGAAGACATAGCCCGCCCGCCCGGAATACCCGCCGCCCCGAGGGCACCGGTTCGCGATGCTCTCCCCGACGCCTGTTACCGCCCGCGGAAGTTCGGGGCGCGCTTGGCCGCATAGGCCTCGAAGCCTTCCCGCGCATCGTCCATCGTGGTGGTCAGGCCGTTGCCCACGGCCTCGGTGTCGAGCTGCTCCGCCAGGGATAGCGACATGCCACGATAGACGGAGGCCTTGGCCATCTTGGTGGACAGGGGCGCGCCGGCGGCGATCTTCTCCGCCAGTTCGTTGGTGGCGTCCATCAGCTCCGCCTCGGGCACGCAACGATTGACGAAGCCCAGCGCCGCCGCCTCCTCCCCGGAGACCCGGTCGCCGGTGAGCAGAATCTCCAGGGTCTTGGCCGTGCCGATCTGCCGCGCCAGATGCCAGGGAATGCCATAGTCCTGAATCACCGCCACCTTGACCGGAATCATCCAGAAGCGCGCGCTGTCCGCGGCCACCCGCATGTCGCAGGCCATGGCCATGCCGAAGCCCCCGCCGCCCACGCAGACGCCGTGCACGGCGGCGATGGTCACCTGGGGCAGCCCGGCCAGGGCCTTGATCATGCGATGCTGATCGTAGAGGGAATTGGTGAAGGCCGCACCGCCGTTGGAATCCTCCCCCTGCCCAGGCTGCAGGAAGAACGCGCCGCTGGTGTCCACCCCGGAGCAGAAGCCGCGCCCGTTGCCGGCGAGCACCAGCACGTTGAGGTCGGGGTTGCGTGCCACCTGGCCCAGCGCCGTGACCATCTCCTCCAGCATGACCTCGTTGAAGGCGTTGAGCTTCTCGGGACGGTTCAGGGTGAGCCGGGCGATGCGGCCGGTGATCTCGAACTGGATGGTGGAATAGCTCATGCTGCGCCCTCCGTGGGAGTGAATGGCATCGGCGCCTCCCGCAACGCGAGCGCTCTCGCAGGCGGCGCACCGGTTGCCCTTGCATACACCAATCGCGGCGCGGCAGGTACCGGCGCAGGTGCCGGGCAGTCTAGTCCCGATGCAGGCGCAGATCCACGTCGATGCGCACTTCGTCCTTGATGGGAATGCCCAGCAGGGCCGGCGGCTCGATGCCGAAGTCACGCAGGGACAGGGCAAACCTTGCGGTCACGCGAGCCTCGTCCCAGGAGCGGTCGATCTGCACGGGAATGCCGGCCAGCCGTCGGGTCGCCCCGGCCAGCGTGATCATGAGCACGGCCTCTCCCGCCTCCGCCGATGCGAGGCGCAGCGAGCCCTGCACAGATACCCGGGGATGGGCCACGGCCTGGGTGGCGGCCTGCATGTCCCGATCCCGGTCGGGGTCCGACGAGACGAATGACGCCACCGGCACACGCAGGGCCAGGGTGCAGGTCGGAGCCGCGCAATGGGCGCTTCCGGCGATCTGCTGGCTCACGCCCTGGGCATCGTGCATGAAATGCCGCACGCGGTAGCTCACCTGCCCGCTCGTCACCCGCCATGCGCCATCGAGCGAGCCTAGCCCCCAGAAGGCGCCGGCGGGCACCGGAGCGAGCAGAAACGCCAGCAGCACCTGGCTCGGCACCACCAAATCCTGCAGCACCAAGCCCTGCGGCACCAAGCCCTGCAACATCGTGCAACGGCGCGTGGGGCGGCGCGGCGAATATTTGCCCGGGGCGAGAATGGGACGGAGCATGGATCGGCCGGCGTGATTTTTGGCGGGCTGCACGGTAACCTGTGCCGACCGCCGTCGCGGACATCTCCCTCCATCAACGTCCGCACGGGGCACAAGGTTCGGGCGCAATCAGGTTCGGGCGCAATCAGGTTTGGGCACAACCAGGTTTGGGCACATGGCCGATCGACTCGACGCGCTGACCCGGGTGCTGGCCGCCCACGCCCACGCCTACGATGCATCGGGCGAATGGCCCCAGGCCTGCCTGGATGCCTATGCGGCGGCGGGTGGCTGGTCCTGGAGCGTCCCGCGGGCCCATGGCGGGGCGGGCCTGTCCGCGCGCGAGCGGCTGCGCGCCTACATGGCCCTGGCGCGGGGCGACATGAGCACGGCCCTGTTCATCACGCAGCACGACGGCGCGGTGGACCTGCTGGTGGACAGCGACAACGCGGCGCTGCGGCGGGAATACCTGCCCCGCTACGCGCGGGGCGAAGGGCTGACCACCATCGGCTATTCCCAGCTCACCACCTCGCGCCAGGGCGGCCCGCCGGCTCTCGTGGCCGAGCCCAGCGGGGACGGCTGGCACCTGCGGGGCGTATTGCCCTGGGTCACGGGGGCCGATCACGTGGAAAGCGTGATGGCCGGGGCGGTGCAGCCGGACGGGCAACAGGTGATCCTGCTGCTGCGCTTCGAAATGCCGGGGGTGGTCATCGAGCCGCCCCTGCGTCTGCTGGCCCTGGATTCCTCCCATACCTCCCTGGTGCGCTGCACGGACGCCATGGTGCCCGCACGCTTCCTGGTGGCCGGCCCCACGGAGCGCGTGCTGGCCCGCCGCTCGGCGGTGCGTGCCCTGCTGGTCTCCGCCACGGGAATCGGGCTGCTGGGCGCCATGGCCGATGCCCTGGCGGCGCTTGCGCCGGGCAGCCTGCCCGATGGGGCGGTGCGTGCAGACGCCCTGGCGGCGCAGGCGGAAGCCCTGGCCGAGCGGCTGGACTCGCTGGCCGCCCAGGAGCCGCCGCCCGCCGAGCCGGTGGATGCGCTGCGTGCGGAAGTGAACGATCTGCTCGTACGCTGGGGCGCTGCGCTGCTGGTCCATGGCAAGGGCACGGGCTATCTGCGCGACAGCCTGCCCCAGCGGCTGGCCCGGGAGGCCCTGTTCTTCTGCGTGTGGTCCGCCCCGGACGGCATCCGCCGCCAGACCCTGGAGCGGTTGCTGGGGAAGCCGGGCTGAGCGGTAGGCGCCGAGGCGGAGGCCACTACACCGGGCGGCCCACCTGGGCTTCAAGCTGCTCGGCCAGTTCCCGCGCGGGGCCGGCGGTGGGGTCTTCCGGCGCCAGATCCAGGAAGTGCTGCAGATCGGCCAGGGCCTCCGGCGAGCGTTGCAGGCCGTAGTAGACCAAGGCGCGATCGCGGTATTCCTGGGGCACCTGCGGCATCAGGGCGATGGCCCGGTCGCAGCAGATCAGTGCCTCGGGGAGAATCTTCTGCTCCAGGTAGATGCGCTTGAGATTGGTCAGCATGCGGAACAGGATTTCGCGGGACGTCGCGGCCCGCAGGGCCTCCCGGGGCAGGGTCGGGCCGGCACCGGCGGCAATCCGGTAGCGCTGTTCCAGCTCCGCCTCGTCGAGCAACTCACCCGAGAACGGGTCGATCACCACATCCGGATCGCCCTCCAGCTTCACCAGAAAGTGTCCCGGAAAGCCGACCCCGGCCATGGGCAGCCCCAGGCGCCGGCCCACCTCCAGGTAGACCAGGGCCAGGGTGATGGGGATGCCCGTGCGCCGCTCCAATACCTCGTTGAGGAAGCTGTTGCGGGGGTCATAGTATTCCACCGCATTGCCGGAGAAGCCCCGGACATCGTGCAGGTAGTCGGCCAGGGTACGGGCCTGGTCGGCCAAGTCCCCCGAATCGGCCAGGCTGGGCCGCAGCTCCGCCGCCATGCCCTCCAGGGCCTCGCGGCAGCCGGCCGCATCCATCTGGGGCTGCAGCGCCGCGCCGATGAGCAGCACGCCATCGAGCAGGCACAACTCGGCATCCGGCTGCGCCGCGAGGGCGCGAAATGCCGCCAGATTGTCTTCCGTGCCTGTCATGCCTGCGGCTCCTCGGGTGGCGGGGTCATCATGAGCCCCTGCCCCGGATTGTAGCCCCGCACGGCGCCGCGTCAACTCTCCCGGCCCGCCCGCACACCACCCCGCGGCCCCGCCGCCACGGCACGACCCTCGCATGTCCACCCGTAGCGGCAGAGGGCTGCCGCCACCCCGGCCCACCGCTGCCCGATGCCATGGAATGCCAGGCAGGCAGGGCCGTATCGGCGTGCTTCAACAGAGAGAGCGAAATGACCACGCAACGACAGCACAAGCTGCCCCTGGACATGAACCTGATCGGCGACATGATGGTGCTGTATCTGGCGATCGATGCGGAGTTCGGCCCGTGCGAACTGTACCACCGCATCGGCGAGGCGCTGGAGACCAAGGACATGGTCGCGCTGGCGCAACTGCGCAGCTACGTCGATCAGATGCCCCCGGCCGTGAGGCAACGGCTGATCCAGGGGACGGACATGGATACCACGGTGCTCGACGACATCACCGATGCCGATCTGGACGCCATGGCCGCCGCCGCCGCCCAGATGCGCCACAGCGCCTGAACCGGCCTGCCGTTGCACCGGCAGCCCGGCCCCGGCTGCGCCGGAAAGAGCGTCAATCGCGCAGCATCAGGTTGGGCAGGGTCTGCCCGCCATCGACGACCAGCATGTGCCCCGTGATGAAGGTCGATCCGGGGGACGCCAGGAACAGGAACGCGCGGGCAATGTCCGTCGGCTGGCCGATGCGCCCCACGGGCGTCTTGCGAATCTGCACGTCGCGCACCGCCTCGGGCATGGTGGCGGAGAGCGGGGTCTCGATCAGCCCCGGTGCCACGCAATTGACGGTGATGCCGTAGCGCGCGCATTCCAGGGCCAGCGTGCGCGTGAGGGCCGTCACCCCCGCCTTGGAGGCGGAGTAGGTGGACTGGCCGAAGTTGCCGTAGCTGGACACGGACGATGTGTTCAGGATGCGCCCATAGCCCTTCTGCCGCATGTGGCGGATGGCCGCCTGGCAGCCGTTGAACACGCCGGTCAGGTTGACCGCCAGCACACTGTCCCACAGTTCCTCGGTCGTGTTGAGCACCGTGGCATCCCGCGCGATCCCCGCGTTGTTGACCATCACGTCGAGCCTGCCGTGGCTCGCGACGACCTGATCCACCACCCGCTGCACCTCGGCGCGATGGGACACGTCGCACTGGTGCGCCTCCGCGCGCCCGCCCTGCGCCACGATGGCCCGGGCCTTGGCCTCGGCGCCCTCAAGGTCCGCATCGACGATGGCCACGGTGGCTCCCTGGGCGGCAAACAGCTCGGCGGTGGCCGCGCCGATGCCCTTGGCACCGCCGGTGATGATCGCAATCTGATCCTGCAACTCCATGGTCGTTCTCCCGGTCAGGATGAAGGTGGGGCACAAGGGCCGGCTCGCCGCGACAGTCCGGCGGCGCTGCTGGTGCTATAGCGAATCGTCGGCGCCGCGTCCAATCAGCCCGGGCCCGGTGGCCGGCCTGCACCGCGCCCGCACTGCCGGCTGTCCACCCCCATGCCTCCCGCGTCAAAAGCATGTATAACCGGTGGGCAGCGGCGGTACGCGTAGCCGCGCGGCCGGTCGGCAGCACCGCCTGGGGGCCACAAGCGGCACCGGTGCTGGCCGTGGCCGCCACCGCCGTGCCGGGTGCGAACGCCCTTGTTGTCTGGTGCAGTGCCGCGCGTGCGGTATCAGCGAATCCGCAAATCACCCATCACCACAGCAGTTGGAGCGACCATGACTGAACCCACCCTCGTCGGCCGCGTGGCCGTCATCACCGGCGGCGGCGCCGGCATCGGCCGTGCCGCGGCCCTGACCCTGGCCGATGAAGGGGCAGACGTGGCCCTGTTCGATATCGACCTGGACGGCGCCCAGGAAACCGCCAAGCTGGTGCAGGCCAAGGGCCGCAAGGCCATGGCAGCCGCCGTGGATGTCTCCGACGGAGATGCGGTACAGGCCGGCCTGGAAGCGGCGCGCACCGCTCTCGGCACGCCGCTGATCCTGTTCTCCAACGCGGGCATCGGCAACAAGCCGACCCTGTTCGAAAAAGAGACGTTCGAGGGCTGGAAGCGCATGTTCTCGGTGCACGTGGACGGCGCGTTTCACACGACCCATGCCATGCTGCCCGGCATGCTGCAGGCCGGCTGGGGCCGCATCGTGGTCACCTCCAGCATCGCCGCGACCATGGGCATCAAGGGCGTCGTCTCCTACGGGGCCGCCAAGGCCGCGCTGATCGGCTTCGTGCGCAACCTGGCGCTGGAATACGCCGCCAAGGGCATCACGGTGAATGCCGTGGCGCCGGGATACATCGACACGGCCATGTTCCGCGCCGTTGGCGAAGGCTATACGGACAAGGTGGAGGCCACCATCCCCATGCGCCACCGGGGCCAGCCGGAGGACATCGCCGCGGCGGTGGGCTACCTGTGCTCGGAGCGGGGCCGCTACATGACCGGGCAGATTCTCAGCCCCAACGGCGGCATCTGGCTGCCGTAGGCGGGGCTGCTGGCCGCCCGCGGAGCCTACAGCGCAGCGTGACGGGCGAACTGCGTCGGCACTCGCATGGTGGACAGTGTTCCGGAACAGGCGTTGACGTTCACGCACCACTTATTACTGTGATATGGCTACCTAGATTGTACGCAAGTGTTCTGTGTGTTGAAGCTGGCAGCAGGGGATGGATATTGATGATCCAGCAATGACGCCAGGAGATTCGTATGGACGGTCAAACCGGGATCATATCTGCGGCAATCATTCTGCTCGCTATTGTGCTTTTTTTGTACCTGGCCGCAAGGGAAAACCAGCGGAAAGAAAGACGACGTCCAAAGGCACGCCAACAGAAGAAACAGCAGAAACCCATAGTCCTTGATCGCATCGCCACAACGGCACATCGGTATGGCGTCGATCACAGAGCCTATCACGTCGCCGCTCAGAAACATGCAAACGCCTTTTGGCTCTGTTTTGCTCTAGCGCTGGCACTCGGATTCCTTGTTCATTGGATACTAGGTACTTTATTTGGTCTTGGTGCACTGTATTTCGGCTTCTGGAGTGTTCTTGCCACATCTACTGCGCACAAAGTGAAATGGCTCGAGACCCGCCGAAATGGGCCACGATCGCGCGGATAGCGCCCAAGTCGGACTATCGAATTGCAGGTTTCCGGGCAGCTCTCGCTTGTGCTGGAGGGAGACGGTCGACCGGCAGTATCCTTCCAATTGTTCAGCGGGGAGGGCGCCGAGCAGTAGTGCGAGAAGAGGGACTCGAACCCCCACGGGTTGCCCCACCAGATCCTAAATCTGGCGCGTCTGCCGGTTCCGCCATTCTCGCGCATCGCGGTGGGCTGCCCTGCGGGCGCGCTCAATCGATGATGTTGCGATTGGAGCGCAGCAGCCGCTGGGCCAGCAGCTTGGCGATGAACAGCCCATAGTAGGGCTGGTGCTTGATGCTGTCCACAAAGGACTGCTGGGAGATGGTGATCAGGCGCCCGGGCGTGTTGGCGATGACCGTGGCGCTGCGCACGTCTTGGAGCAGGAAGGACATTTCGCCCATCAGCAGATCGGCGGGTGTCACCGTGGCCACGCGCTGGCCGTCGATCTCCACGCGGTATTCCCCATCGGCCACCACGTAGAGATAGTCGCTCTCCTCGCCCTGGCGGAAGATGACCTGCTCGGGTTCCACCACGATGATCTGGTTGCCCTTGAAGGCGCTGGGCAGCACGTTGGAGGTGTTCAGGTTGTGGGCGAACTCGATGGCCACCTGGTTGCCGGGCTCGTTGAATTCCACCTTGGCCGCCTGCTTGAGGGTCATCCAGATGCCCCGCCCATGGCTGGCCAGGAAGTCGATCTCCCGATCCGGGTCCACGTACTGGCGCCAATCGAAGCCCTGGCCCTCGTCGCGGATCACATAGCGGCTGTGGGAATGGTGAATCTCATAGCTGAAGTAGACCTTGCGCGCGGCGATGGCGGGGTCCTGGGCCTTCTGCTCGACGAGGCGCTGCATGGGCTCGCCGGTCTCCAGGTGGCTGCCCTTCTCGTGATAGGAGATGGCGCAGTTGCCGTGCTCGATGGCGTTGGCCAGCATTTCCGTCAGGATCAGGCTCACGTGGTGCCGCCGCGCGTGATCGACAAAGCCGATATTGAAGAGATAATTGGCGATCAGGTTGGCGTACAGGGGGATGATGAGCAGGTCCAGGTCCAGCACGAACTCGCCGGTAATGTCCGAGATCAGGTCCTTCTGGATGGCGCGGTGGAACAGGATCTGGCTGTTGCGGCGGATGACGGCCAGCACCTTGGGCAGTTGCGCCGGAATCTCCGCGATGCGCAGGCTGTAGAGGATATTGGTGTTTTCCAGGCCGTTGATGCGCTCGCCGGTCGCGCTGTCGTTGTAGACCGCAACGATCCCGGCATTGTTCAGCCAGGGGTCGGCCACAATGCGGGCCATCACGTCGAAGCCGTCCAGGCAGGCATCGGAGAAGCTGAGCATGACCAGCTGCGGCATCTCGTAATTGATATACTCGATGGCCTGCTCTGCGTTGTCGATGGACAGCGGCTCGAAGACAAGCTCCCGACCCGATTCCCCGTTGGTGTGGTGAAGGGCCTGCACGGCACCCTGCACCGCATCGACAATCGCACGGTCCGTGGTGATTACCGGCAATTTCATGGACCTAGCGCCGCATTGGCGGGGGGAAGCCCGATTGGCATGCGACAGTCGCGGCCCGTGCCCCTTGGCCCGGCTCCCTATACCCGATTCCAGCGTCCCCGATAACCCGCCCCAGGGACGGGTCACGAAACCTTCCTGCCTGCCACATGCTCCCTCTGCCGCAAGCTAGGCACACAGTGCCCTGTTGTTTGCCATGCTGTCAAGTTCAGTATAAATTGATGACAGTGCTGCGTTTCCTTCGCGCAGGAAGGCCTCCGCACAAGGCGGGGAATCCATCGCACCGGCCCCGGATCGCGGGCCGGCACCCCTGGGATTCCACGCGGACAAGGACTGTCTGACGATGACAATGATGACCACAACGAGCCAGCCCCCACCGACCGAGCGCCGCGCCGGCGACAGGCGCCTGCATGACCGTCGCAGCGGCAGCCGCCGCACGAGCGCCGCAGAAGTGACCCATGCGCCGCGGCCCAATCCCGCCGCCGATCCCAACCCGCTCGTCGCCCGTGCTTCCCAGGCCTGGCAGGCCATGTTGGACCGACGCGCCACGGACCGGCGCTACGAGGAACGGCGCCGCAGAGAGCGCCGCACGTCAGGCTAGCGGGCATCCGGAAAGGCCAGGCTGCGCCAACCCGGCGCATCCGCGGCGATGCCGCCGTCCCAGGACTCCCAGGGCGGGACAGCGCCGCTGGGCCCGACCCCGTCAGATCAATCCCTTGCTGCGCAGCCCGTCCAGCTCGGCGGCCGACTTCTTCAGCAGCCCCTGATACACCTCCTCGTTGTGCTCGCCCAGGGCGGGGGCGGGGCCGAACGTCTCCGAGGGCGTGCCGGACATTTTCACCGGATTGCCCGGCATGCGGTACGTCTTGCCGTGGAATTCCCCTTCCACCACCATGTTGCGGGCCAGCACCTGGGGATCGGAGAAGGCGCGCTCCATATCATTGACCGGCCCGCAGGGCACCCCGCGCGCCTGGAGCTTCTCCAACAGCTCGTCGCAATGCCACTTCTGGGTTTCCGCCTCGATGAGCCGGTTCATCTCCGCGCGGTGCTCCAGACGCCAGTAGCGGTCCAGGCGCTGCTGCTCCAGCAGCACCGGATTTCCCAGCACTTCGACGAAGTCGCGGTACATCTTGTCCGACACACAGGCCACCACGAGGAACAAATCCTTGGTGGGATAGGCCCCGTAGGGCATGTGCAAAAAGTGCTCATTGCCCAGGTGCGGCTGAGCCTTGCCGGTCATCAGGAAGTAGGTGCCGATGTGGTTCCACATGGAAATCTGGCCGTCGAGCATGGAGATGTCCACATCCTGGCCCTCGCCCGTGCGCTCACGGGCCTGCAGCGCGGTCAGCACACCGATCGTGCCCAGCAGCCCGCCCACCATGTCGCCGAAGGGTAGCCCGGCGCGGATGGGCACACGCCCCGGCTCGCCGGTGATGCTCATGCCCCCCGAGTAGCCCTGGGCCACCATGTCGTAGGCAGAGCGATTCATGCCCGGCCCGGTGCGCCCGAAGCCCGTGATGGAGCAGGTGATGATGCGCGGGTTGATCTCGCGCAATTCCTCGTAGGTGATCTTCAGCCGCTCGATCACCCCCGGGCGGAAGTTGTTCAGCACCACGTCGCAATGCTTGACGAGCTCGTAGAAGATTTGCAGGCCTTCGGGCTGCTTGAGATCGAGGGTGACGGATTTCTTGCCCCGGCACTGAGTGAGCACATTGGCGCCCACGCCATCGATGCTGGCTTCCGGGTCCTTCTCGTAGACTGCGCGCGTCGCCACGCCCGTGCCGGGCGGCTCCACCATGATCGTCTCGGCCCCGAAGTCGGCGAGCATCATGCCCGCATGGGGCCCAGCCAGAAACTGGGTCAAGTCCAACATTCTGATTCCGTCCAACGCTTTCATGGTGTCCTTACGCTCTGGGGGGGGATGAATTATCCGGCTTGGCTCGCCGGCGGAGCATAGCATGCGCCGTCCGGCCGGGCCTACGATTCTTCGCTCACGCGCTCTGGCCGCGGCGCCAGGCGATGAGGCGGCGAATGCCCTCCTCGATGCCCACCTGGGGGGTCCAGCCGAGCAGGCGCTCGGCCTTACCGCGGTTGTAGTTGATGATGCTGGAGGCGGTGAACTTCACCTTGCCGCCGGCATCCTGGGTGTACTCCGGTTTCAGGTCGGAGCCGGTCTCGGCCAGCAGCACCTCCACGATGCGGTTGAGATTGGTGGCCACGCCGGTGCAGATGAGAATGCTCTCGCCGCTCACGTCGCTCGCCATGGCTGTCAGGTTGGCCCGCGCGATGTCCCCCACATAGATGTAGTCATGCACCTCGCTGCCGTCCCCGGCGATCTGCGGGGGCCGGCCGGCCATGATGCGATCATAGGCTTCGATGATGTACAGGGCGTTCACGCCCCGGTAGTGCTGCCGCTCGCCGTAGACCGTGGAGTAGCGCAGGGCGATGAATTCCATGCCGTGACGCTGGGCATAAAGCCGCCCCATCTGCTCGCCCAGCAGCTTGCTCAGGCCATAGATGGCCGCCGGCGGCTGGAGTCCCGCGGCCACGTAGGGCGTCTCCTCGGTGACGTCGGCATCCTCTGCATTGCCGATGGCCGAGACGGAAGAGGAGAAGATCACCTTCTTCACGCCCTGCCAGCGGACGGCCTCGAACACGTTGAGCGTACCCAGCACATTGACCTGAATCCCCAGGGCGGGGCGCTGGGACAAGGGCAGCGTGAGCATGGCGGCCAGGGCGAATACGCCGTCGATGCCCTCGCAGGCCTCCATCACGTCGGTGAGGCTGAGCACGTCGCCCCGGCGGAAGGTGACCCGCTCGTGGGCCAGCAGGTCGGCCAGGCTGCCCGGGTCGGTGAGGGAGGCATTGTCCAGCAACACCACCTCCGCGGCGCCCTCGGCCAGCAGATGCTCGGCAATGTGCGAGCCGATGAGACTCAATCCGCCGGTGATGAGAAACCGGCCGCCCTTGATTGCTACACCCATGATGATCCTGACTGGTGAAGGCCGCGCCCGTGGAGTGGCGCGCCGAGCGAAGATTTTGCTGAAGAAAACTCAGCCGGCGGTGGCCTTGCCCGCATGATCGCCCGCGATGCGGCCGAACACGCTGCCCGAAGTGAGCCCCGTGCCGCCGGGATAGTTGAAGTAGAACAGGCCGCCCACCAGCTCCCCCGCCGCGTAGAGCCCGGCGATGGGGCGCTCCTCGTCGTCCAGCACCTGGGCGTCATTGTTGATGCGCAGGCCGCCGAAGGTGAACGTGACCCCGCAGGTCACGCCATAGGCCTCGAAGGGCGGCGTGTCGATGGTGTTGGCCCAGTTGCTCTTGGGCACGGCCAGGCCCTTGGTGCCCCGCCCGTCCTTGACGTTGGGATTGAACGGCACATTCTGATCCACCGCCTTGTTGTACGCCTCGATCTCCGCCAGGAAGCCGGCGGGGTCCACGCCTTCCATGCGCGCCACCAGCTCTTCCAGGGTGTCGGCCTTGACGCGGGTCACGCGGCGGATGCGGTAGTCGTCCAGCAGCAGCTCGCTCACCTTGGCATCGAAAAGCTGGTAGCAGAACTGCCCCGGCTGCTCCAGCACCACGCGCCCATACTTGGCATAGGTGTAGTTGCGGAAGTCCGCCCCCTCGTCCACGAAGCGCTTGCCGTTGGCATTGATCATGATGCCCACGGGGTAGCTGTGCTTCTGGAAGGCATCGCCCACGGACAGGTCACCGAATTCCGGTGCGTTGAGATCCCATCCCACCGCATGGCAGCCGGACCAGTGGCCGTAGGGCATGGCGCCCGCCTCCAGGGCCATGCGGATGCCGTCACCGGTGTTGTAGCGGGTGCCGCGCACCTTGGCCAGGTCCCAGCCCGGCCCCAGGTAGCGCGTGCGCCATTCCGCGTTGGACTCGAAGCCCCCCGCTGCCAGGATCACCGCCTTGGCGTTGACGCGCAGCGGCCCGCCCTCGTGCTTGCCGGTGACGCCGTGCACGCCGTCGTCATCATGCATCAGGGCCATGCCGCGGGCATTGTAGAGCACCGCGATGCCCTCGCGCGTACAGGCATCGAACAGGGCGTCGCTGATGCCCGGCCCGCCGCCCACCGCCTCCACGGTGAGCCCGCCCCAGAACTTGAACCTGCCGTCCACCTTGAAGGCCTGCCGCCCGTAGCGCGGGGCGAAGCGCACCTTCTTGTCCGCCATCCACGCCAGGGTCTCGAAGCTGCGCGTGACCAGCAGTTCCACCAGGTCCGGGTGGGTGCGGTACTGGGTCAGCCGCCCCATGTCATCGTAAAAATCCCCCTCGGTGTAGGTGCCGAAGTCCGTGTTGGCGATGTCGTGCTCGGTCAGGTCGGGCATCAGGCGCTGCAGGTCCTCCACCCCGTTGTAGACCACGCGCATGGCGCCGCCCGTGTAGCGCGTGTTGCCGCCCCGCTCCTCCATCGGCGCGCGCTCCAGCACCAGCACGTACGAGCCCTGCTCCCGCGCCGCCAGGGCCGCGCAAAGGGCCGCATTGCCCCCTCCCACCACCACCACGTCACAGGTTTTTTCGGTTTTTTTCATACGGTCTCAGTTCTTGTGTACCGGACATAAGGCACGCGATGGGTATGCTCGCTTGCACGGCGCCTCCCTACTCCGCCCCATACTGCTTGTCCTTGGCCATCCAGTCGGCGGTGCCGATGACCTCTTCCCGTTGCTGGAAGGTGGGCAGGGGGCCGTTGTAGGCGGCGCTGTTGCCGTCGCGCCGGATCACCTCCAGCACGGCCATCATGGCGCCCATGGCGGCCCGTTGCAGGTCGGAGGGGATGATCACGATCTGGTAGCCCATGGCGGTCAGGTCGGCCAGGGGCACCAGGGGCGTCTTGCCCCCCTGGAACATGTTGATCAGCTTGGGCTGGGGCACGCGCCGGGCGATCTCCTCGATCTGCGCCAGGGTGGTCGGGGCCTCGACAAAGATCACGTCGGCGCCGGCCTCCGCATAGGCCTGGGCGCGCGCCACGGCGCCGTCCATGCCCTCCACGGCCAGGGCGTCCGTGCGGGCGATGAGGATCAGATCCGGGTCGGTGGCGGCATCGCGGGCGGCGCGCAGCTTCTGGGCCATCTCGCGCAGGGGCACGATGGTCTTGTCGTCGTAGTGCCCGCAACGCTTGGGAAAGGTCTGATCCTCCAGGTGCAGAGCGGCCACGCCGGCCCGCTCGAACTCGCGGATGGTGCGCTGGGCATTGAGCGCGTTGCCGTAGCCCGTGTCCGCATCGGCAATCACGGGAATGTCCACCGCATCCACGATCCCCGCCAGCCGCGCCACCACCTCGCTCAGGGTGAGCAGGCCCAGGTCGGGCACCCCCGTGCTGCGGGCGATGGCCCCGCCGCTGGCATAGGCCACGGCGAAGCCGGCCTGCTGCACCAGCCGCGCGGAGAGGCCATTGTACACGCCGGGAGCGAGCAGCGTGCCACCGCCATCGAGCATGGCGCGCAGGCGGGTGGAATTTTTTTCAGCCATGTTTATTTCTGCGAATGAGGGGGACATCCCTTACACCGGGTGTGTGCCCGCGATGGGGCGGGCCAGCCGGGAGGCGGGCACCAGCACATGGCCCTCCATCAGGCGGCGCGCACTGCGGTAGACCACGGCATGGGCCGCATGCCAGTGGGGGTCGCGGGAGACGGCGGCGGCCAGGGGAATGATGCCCGAGGGCTGGGCGATGCGCAGGTCCGCGGCCGGGTCGCCCCCCTGGCGGGCCAGCCGATGCACCAGAGAGCCTTCCAGCCGCGCGGCGACGGCGGCGCAAAGGGCCCCGGTGAGGGGCACGGCCCGGTGCGGGCGGCCCATGGAGATCATGCGCACGGTGATGTCCATTGTGCCTTCCGGCAGGGGTTCGCCGGTCAGCGTCACCCCATCCAGGGGCGGGGCCACCATGGCCACCTTGGGCACGCCCTTGCTGTTCCGTGCCGCATCCTCCGGCGTTTTGGCCAGGCCCATGCGCACGGCGGCCTCGCCCCGGATCGCCTCCAGCCGGGTCAGCAGGACGGCATCGGCCTCCAGGTCGTCCGGGGATTCCGTCCCCGTCACACCCAGGGCCGTGGCCGCAACGAACACGACCGGCGTGGCCGCGTCCACCAGGGATGCCTCCACGTCGCCCAGGCCGGGAATGTTGAGCGTTTCCAACAATTCGCCCGTGGGCAGCAGCCTGCCGGTGACGGCCCCGCCGGGGTCGAGGAACTCCAGCCGCACGCGCGCCCAGGTGCCCGCCACGCCAGCCAGCTCGAAGTCCCCATCCACCGCGGCCACCTCGCCGGCCATGGGGAATCGGGAGACGATCACCTTGTGCGTGTTGGTGTTGTGGATGCGCACCACGCCCTCGCCATTGGCGGCGGCGACCAGCCCTTCGTCCACGGCAAAGGGCCCCACGGCAGAGGAGAGATTGCCGCAATTGGCGCTGTAGTCCACCTGGGGCGCATCCACCGCCACCTGGCCGAAGGTGTAGTCCACGTCCGCATCATCCCGCGTGGACGGACCGATCACGACCACCTTGGAGAGGGAGGAGATGCCGCCGCCCATCCCGTCGAGCTGCCGGCCATAGGGATCGGGGCTGCCGATGGTCGCCAAAAAAACCGGGTCCCAGTCGGCGCGGGCGCCGGGCAGGTCACGCTGGAGAAAGAACACGCCCTTGCTCGTGCCGCCGCGCATGAACACGGCGGGAAATCGGACTTGCTGTGCCATATCGCTTCACTGCCGTCGTTTGTCGCTGCCCCAGGCCTGGGCCGCCCCGCCGCATGACGCGGGGGCGCGGCATTCTGCCTGCCACTGCACCGGCCCGGCTTGCGGGGCCTACACGTTGGCGGCGCTGGCCCCGGCGATCCTGCCGAACACGGCGCCGGAGACGAGCCCCGTGCCACCAGGGTAGTTGTGGTGAAACAGGCCACCCACCATCTCGCCGCAGGCGAACAGGCCGGGGATGGGCTGCCAGCCCGTGCTGACCACCTGGGCGTCGTTGGTGATGCGCAGACCGCCGAAGGTGAACGTGATGCCGCCGGTCACCGGATAGGCCACGTAGGGCGGGCTGTCCAGCAGCTGGGCCCAGTTGCTCTTGGGCAGGTCCAGGCCATCGGTGCGCTGGCCGTCCAGCCGGGTCGGGTCGAAGTTCTGCTGGGCCGCCTTGCTGGTGGACTCGTTGTATTCGGCGAGCACGCGCTTGGCCGTCTCCCGGTCCAGATTCAGCTTGTCCACCAGCTCCTCCAGGGTGTCCGCCTGGATCGGCTTGCTGGTCTTGTAGCGCGGCTCCAGCCGATCCACGACTTTTTGGTCGAAGATCTGGTAGGCCTCGCCGCCCGGCTGCGTGAGGATGATGCGGCCCACCTTGGCATAGGTGTAGAGCTGAAAGTCCTCGCCCTCGTCGTAGAAGCGCACGCCGTTGCGGTTGAGCATGACGCTGAAGGGATAGGACAGCCGGTTGGTCTTGTCCGTCAATTTGCGATCGCCGTAGGGCGGGGCCTCGGCGTTGATCGGCGTCGAATGACAGCCGGTCCACTGGCCGTAGGGCTGGGCCTGCAGGTCGAAGGCCATGCGCAGGCCGTCGCCCGTGTTGAACGGGGTGCCGCGCACCTTGGCATGATCCCACGGCGCGCCGAGATACTGGGCCCGCCACTGGGGGCTGGATTCGAACCCGCCGCAGCCCAGCACCACAGCCTTGGCGCGGAGCTCGTGTACGCCCTTGGCATCGCGAATGCGCACGCCGCACACCTTGCCCTTGTCGTCGGTCAGCAGCCCGGTGGCGGCCGTGGCGTAGCGCACTTCGACCTCCTGCTGGTCCGCAATCTCGAACCAGGTCTTGGACAGGCCCACCCCCTCGTGCTTGGCGCGAATCACGGCGCCGGGCGAGAACTTGATGGTATTGCCCACCTTGATCCCGCTGAGGGAGACCGACGCCTCCATGGGGATGCCCTGGCGCTGCACCCAGGAAACGGTGTCATAGGACCGGCTGATCAGGATCTCGCCCAGATCCTTGTCGGCGCGACCCTCGGTCACGCGGTTCAGGTCG
>Ga0326597_10003174_pt1 | contig 23916 bp, 22 predicted proteins | sample RVTome_12_FD_203789 | JGI IMG/M metagenome (GOLD analysis project Ga0326597, IMG submission 203789) | Soil microbial communities from uranium-contaminated site in the Upper Colorado River Basin, Wyoming, United States - RVT100D185 | ecosystem: Environmental > Terrestrial > Soil > Contaminated >... | reverse complement strand
CGCCAGTGGTGACCAGGACCTACCGAGGGTGGCTGACGGGGATCGAACCCGCAACCTCCGGAGCCACAGTCCGGCGCTCTAACCGATTGAGCTACAACCACCGCGAGGACCCTAGACCCCGATCACAAGCCCGAAAAACTATCGCTCCGAGGGGGGCCGGGTCAAGGCCAAAACTGCTCGGCGAGGCGGGCAGTCCCCCGGTCTTGCGGTACCTCTCGACCATCCAGCAACGCCACCGGAACCGGTCCCCGCACCGCATTGGCCACGATCAACGCCCGGCCCCGGATCTGGTCGGCCGTGGCCCGTCGCTCACCCACCCCGCCGGTCATCTCGCCCAGGCGGGCGCGCGCCACCCCCGGCAGGACGCCCAGATCGAGCGGCGGTCCGCACAGCCTTCCCGCTTCCCACCACAAGAGGCTCCAGACCGCGCATTCGGCGACGTATCCGCCCGCCGACAGCAGCAGCGCATCGTCGGCCCCCGCCTCGCGGGCCTCCAGCAGGGCCCGGTCGAACTGCCCGCGGTCGGTCGTCTTGTGCGGATAGGGCCGGTGCACCTCGCGCGCGGTGACCAGCCGCACCGGTGTGGTGCTCCCCACCGGCCGCTGCGAGATCTCGACGCGCCCCACCCCCCCGGACCCGCCGACCTCGAGCCGGTGGACCCGGTCACCACCACCTTCCGGCGTGATCAGGGACCCCGGAAAGGGCACGCCGAGCGCCCGGCAACTGCCGGCCAGCCGGCGGAGGTGCAGATACCAGAGCGGGGCGGCGCCGTTTCGGACCCGCACCGTTTCGATGAGGTTCGTCATCAAACGGCCCCCTCCGGCGGCACCAGACAGACGCGAGAGTCCACCACTCCCTTGACGGCGGTCGCGGACAGGATGATGGCACCTCCCAGGAGGGCCCAGGGCCCCGGCCGCTCTCCCTGGAAGATCCAGGCCCACACCGGGTTCAGCACCGGCTCGATCAGCAGGATCAGTGCCGCCTCGAGCGCGGGGATGGTCCGGATGGCGGAGGTGACGAATCGGTAGGCCAGGGCGATCTGGAAGACGCCGAGAAAGACAATGATGCCCCAGTCGCCGGACGAGTGCGACCCGACCGGCAATGCCAGCGGGAGGGCGATCAGAAACGCGGTGAGGTTGCCCGAAGCCACTGCCGCCACCGGCGACCCCCGCCGTCCCGCGCCGGTTCCCATCCAGCGCAAGCCGGACACGGTGAGCGCCCAGAAGAACCCGCTTACCACCGCCAGCAGATTGCCGCGTACCGGATCCGGTGCGGTAACGACCGGCCGGTCGACACCCACGAAGAAGAGCGCCAGGCCCAGACCCACAGCCACCATGAACCCGACGTCCTGCCGCTTGATGGGCTCCTTCAGCAGCCAGGGGCTCAGGAACAGCAGATAGAGGGGAGCGGTGGCCTGGAGGTAGATCGTGTTGGCCGCGGTGGTGAGCCGGTTGGCCAGGACGAAGAGGGTGAGGCAGGCGGCGTAGGCCACCCCCACAACCATGCCGCGCGGGGTCCAGCCGCGACGAGCGGCCGGCGCGAGCAGGAGGATGGCGAGGGCCGCGAATCCCGACCGGAAGCTCGCGATCTGCCACCCGCTGAATTCCGCCGCCTTGATGGCGGCCCCGCCGGTGGAGAAGAGCAGCGCGGCCGCGACGAGCTGCAGGCGAGCCGACGCGCGGGAGGGCATCGGGCCAAGATAATCGGTATAATTTGGCCATGCGAACCATCATCGAGCCGTTCAAGATCAAGGTGGTCGAGCCGATCAAGTTGACCACCCGCGAGGCGCGCGAGGAGAAACTCCGGGCGGTGGGCTACAACGTCTTCCTGCTCCGGGCGGAGGACGTGCTCATCGATCTGTTGACCGACAGCGGCACCGCCGCGATGAGCTCGGAGCAGTGGGCCGCCATCATGCGGGGCGACGAGGCCTACGCCGGGAGCCGCTCCTGGTACCGGTTCGAGGCCGCCGTCCACGACATCTTCGGCTTCCGCCACGTGCTGCCGACCCACCAGGGGCGCGCCGCCGAGCGGATTCTCTTCTCGCTCCTCTGCCGGCGGGGGCACGTGGTCCCCAACAACACCCACTTCGACACCACCAGGGCCAACATCGAGTTCACCGGCGCCGAAGCGCGGGACCTGGTCATTCCCGAAGGCCTGGTGCCCTCCGCCCGGCATCCGTTCAAGGGGAACATGGACCTCGCCCGGCTCCGGGCGCTGATCGCCGAGGCGGGGCGAGAGCGGATTCCGCTCTGCATGCTGACGGTGACCAACAACTCGGGGGGGGGCCAGCCGGTCTCGATGGCCAACGTGCGCGGCGTGTCGGCCATCTGTCGAGAGCACGGTATTCCGCTCTATATCGACGCCTGTCGCTTCGCGGAAAACGCCTGGTTCATCAAGCAGCGGGAGGAAGGGTACGCCGGCCGGACCCCGGCCGAGATCGCCGGGGAGCTCTTCTCCTACGCCGACGGGTGTACCATGTCGGCCAAGAAGGACGGCATGGCCAACATCGGCGGGTTCCTCGCCACCAACGACGAGAAACTGGCCCTGCTGGAGCGGAACCTGCTGATCCTGACCGAGGGATTTCCCACCTACGGCGGGCTGGCCGGCAGAGACCTCGAGGCGATTGCCGTGGGGCTCTACGAGGCGCTGGACGAGGACTATCTGCTCTACCGGATCACCTCGACCACCTACCTGGGCGAGCACATCGCCGCGGCAGGCGTGCCCATCGTGCAGCCGCCCGGCGGGCACGCGGTGTACATCGACGCGGCGGCCTTCTTTCCCCAGATCCCGCCCCTCGAGCTGCCGGGGCAGGCCCTGGTGGTGGAGTTGTACAAAGAGGCGGGCATCCGGGCGGTCGAGATCGGCACCGTCATGTTCGGCCGTCACGACCCCGCCACCGGATCGGAGACCGCCGCGCCCATCGAGCTGGTGCGCTTGGCGATTCCTCGACGAGTCTACACCCAGAGCCACATCGACTACGTGGTCGAGGCCATTCTCAACGTGTGGGAGCGGCGTGCCGGCGTCGGCGGGTATCGTTTCACCGAGCAGGCCCCGTTTCTTCGCCACTTCACCGCGCGGTTTCAGCCGAGGGACTAGCGGACGCCCCCGTCGCTCCCCCAGCTTCGGATTCTTTCAATCACCATGAAGCCGGCCGACCCACCCAGGCCATGACTCGTTGTCACCCGGATGGGGCGGCCACCAGCATGTCGCTGCGGAGCTGGCCCTCCGGCCTAGCTACTGGCCTGCAGCGTCTTCTCCAGTTGCTTGGCCGCCTCGAGATGTCCCTTGAAGGCGGGACCCACCTGTGCCACGAAGGCCTTCAGCTCCTCGTTCTGGACGGCGGGCAGCAGTGTCTGGTCGATGACATCGAGCGCCGCCTGGTGATAGGTGACCTCCTTCCTGGCGAAGGCCTGGTCGAACTCGGCGCCGGACTTGGCCTCTAGCTCGGCCATCGCCTTGGCGTGTTGGTCGGCGAGCGCAAATTGCTCGGGCGGGGTGGGGGTGACGCCAAGCTTCCTCGCCAGGTCCTGGCCCTGCTGCTGGACCGCCTTGTGGTCGTTGATGAACTGCTGGGCGAGATCGCGGACCGCCTTGGTCTGGGATTTCTGAAGTGCCATCTCGCCGGCCTGGATATCGAGCGTGTTGGCCGCGTCGAGGATGGCCACGACGGTGGCGTCATCGAGCGGAGGGGGCGCGCTGGAGGGCGCGGTGAAGGCGAGAAGGCTCGCCGCGGCAGCGGGAATAATGAGGAGAGCGCGCATCGGTTTGTCCTCCAAACTTGGCTGAACGCCGAGGGTGCCGGTCGGCTTTACTGGAACCTCCCGGGACCTCGAGCGATGATGGTAGTAGAGAAATTCGAGCTAGGAGCCTGCCGCGGGAGAGGCGGCCGCGGGTGTCTCGGTGAAGTACACTTCTTCTCGAACCGGCTTGAATCCTCGCATCACGTAGTTGGGGAGCGCGGCCGGGTGATCCAGGGTGCAGGTGTGGAGCCACACCCGGTCCGGCCCGAAGGTCCATGCGATCCTGACGGCTTCGGACAACAGGTATTTCCCCCAGCCCCGCCCGATGTACTCCGGCAAGAGGCCGAAGTAGGCGATCTCCATCGAATCGTCCTGGTAGGCCTTGAGCTCGAAGTATCCCGCCGGGGCCCCCTGCCACGAGAGCAGCCAGAGCGAAGTGCCAGCGGCGGCGAGGTGCCGGCTGACGGTTTCGTCGCTCCAGCTCAGCCGGTCCACCCAGTGGAAGGCTCGCCCCACCTCGGAGTAGAGATACCGGTAGAACGAGGGCGGGCACTCGCCGATCCGGTCGATCCGAGGGCATGGGTCCGGGGGAGGTACTGCCCGGAGTTCGCCGGGCGAGGCCATCTCGAGATAGGTACGAACGACTCGGGTGCGCGGCATGGCGATCATTGTAGCGGTCACGCCCTGGCCGCGCCACCGAATCGGTCGGGCCGGCGGCCCCGCCTACCGGCCGGGGACACCGGCGGCCCCGGGACACCTGCCGGATGGCTAGCGTGGTGCTGCCTCCGAGTCGCCGCTCGAAACCGTGTCCGACCTCTCGCCCGCGTCCGGCTGAACGAAGCCGGCGCCAGCCGAGTCCATCCGCACCGTATCCGCCGGTGCGACTGCCGCCGGCGGGGTCTCCTCGATGGCCCCGGGGGCGTTATCTGCGCGGGTGCTGCAGGCAACCACGACCGCCGAGGCGGCCAGGATCCATCCCCTTTTCATAGTCCATTGCTCCTTCGTGGCGATCGCGGTCCGGGCCCGGTCGGAAGCACCGCCACGTGACTGAAACCGTGAAACAGTCCCGGGCCTGGCCCATTCGGGGACCTGGTTCAAGGAGCCAACCTAGCCGTCCGGAAGGGGGGCTGACTATGTCGGGGATCACATGATGCCGGGGATGGATGACCGGAGCCCGGGCCCCGCTGGAGCGCGTTCCCGAGGGTGGCGGGGGCTGGCTAAATGTTCAGCGCTTCAAGGTTTCGGAACAGCTCCAGGGCCCCCGGGTTGGCGAGGGCATCGGTGTTCTGCACCGGCCGGCCGTGGATGACCTCGCGCACCGCTAGCTCGGTAATCTTGCCGCTGATGGTGCGGGGAATATCGGCCACCTGCAGGATTTTTCTGGGGACGTGGTGGGGGCTCGCGTGCTCCCCGATCCGCCGCCGGATCCGATCCGTGAGCGGCTCGTCGAGGGTGAGCCCGTCGCGCAGCCGCACGAACAGCACGATGCGCATGTCCCCCTCCCACTCCTGCCCGACCACCAGGCTCTCCACCACCTCGGGCAACCGCTCCACCTGACGGTAGATCTCCGCGGTGCCGATCCGGACCCCCCCCGGGTTGAGGGTGGCGTCGCTGCGGCCGAGGATGACGAGCCCGTCGTGCTCGGTGATGCGGGCCCAGTCGCCGTGCCGCCAGACCCCGGGATAGTGCTCGAAGTAGGCCGCCCGATACTTGGCGCCATCGGGGTCGTTCCAGAACCGCACCGGCATGCTGGGAAAAGGCCGGGTACAGACCAGCTCTCCTGCTTCCTCTCGCACCGGCCGGCCCGCCGGATCGAACACCTCCACCGCCATCCCCAGTCCGCGGGTCTGCAGCTCCCCCCGCCAGACCGGAGCGATCGGATTTCCTAGGGCGAAGCAGGAGACGATGTCGGTCCCCCCGCTGATGCTGGCCAGGTGGAGATCCCGCTTGATCCGCCGGTAGACATAGTCATAACTGTGGCTGGCCAGCGGGCTGCCGGTGGAGAGCACGGCGCGGAGGGACGAGAGATCGTGGGTGCGGCCGGGCTCGAGCCCCGCCTTCTCGGCGATGGCGAGGTACTTGGCGCTGGTGCCGAACACTGTCACCCCCTCCTCAGCCGCCATGTCCCAGAGAATGGCCGGCGGCGCCAGCGGCGCCCCGTCGAACAGGACCACGGTCGCTCCGACCGCCAGGCCCGACACCAGCCAGTGCCACATCATCCAGCCGCAGGTGGTGAAGTAGAAGATCCGGTCGTCGGGTGACAGGTCGGTGTGGAGGCGGAGCTCCTTGAGATGCTGGAGCAGGGTGCCGCCGGCGCCGTGCACCATGCACTTGGGGAGTCCGGTGGTGCCCGAGGAATACATGATGTAGACCGGATGGTCGAACGGCAGGCGGGTGAACGCCAGCGACGCCTCGCGGTGGTCGGCGACGAAACCGTCCCAGGTCTCCGCTCCCGGCACCATGCCCAGGTCGGGCCGATCGCTGAGGTAGGGCACCACTACCACCCGCTCGATCTCCGGGAGCCGTTCGCGGACCTCCCGCACCCGGTCGAGCGTGTCGATCTCTTTCCCCGCGTAGCGGTAGCCGTCAGCGCAGAAGAGGACCCGCGGCCGGATCTGCCCGAATCGGTCGAGCACGCCGCCGACTCCGAAATCGGGCGAGCAGGAGGACCAGATAGCCCCCAGACTGTTGGCCGCGAGCATCGCCACCACGGTCTCGGGAAGGTTCGGCAGGAACCCCGCCACCGTGTCGCCCACGCCGATGCCGTGGGTCCGGAGCGCCGCCGCCACTGCGGCCACTTGGCGGCGAAGCGTACGATAGGAGAGTGCGCGCTGGCGTCCGCGCTCGTTCCAGAAGACCAGCGCCGGGTGCTCGTCGTCCTGGCGCAGCAGGTTCTCGGCGAAGTTGAGCCGCGCCCCGGGGAACCAGCGGGGCCCCCGCTCGGGGTCGGGCGGACCCATCCGGTCGAGCCCGATGACGACCTCGTCCCAGGGAAGGCGGCCGGGCCGCTGGTCGGCGATGACACCGCAGAAATCCCACACCTCGGGCCAGAAGGCATCCGGCCGGGTGACGGACCACGAGTATAAGGACGGGTAATCCCGGACCGATTCGGCCCCGGAGGGGCGCCGCTCGCGAACATGCGCGAGGAACCGGGTCAGGTTCGCCCGGGCGACGCGGTCCGGGTCGGGGGACCAGATGGGGCCGGTCATGGGGCTGCCACCGCGAGCCTCTCCGCCCTTCCGTCCTCTCCGTCCTCTCCGTCCTCTCCGTCCTCTCAACTCGTCGGCGGATTGAACTGCGCGTGCTGCGCGTCCAGCCACGACCTGTGGTAGTCCGGGTCCTCGATGGTGGTGGCGACCCTGGCCACCGTCAGCGGCCGGAAGCTGTCCATCATCACCGCCAGCTCGTCGGTGTACTTGGCTCCGATGCTCGCCTCCGCGCGCCCGGGATGGGGGCCGTGGGGAATGCCGTCCGGATGGTGGGTGATGCTGCCGAACTCGATGCCCTTCCGGCTCATGAATTCGCTGGAGGCGTAGTAGAGCACCTCGTCCGAATCTACGTTGCTGTGGTTGTAAGGCGCGGGCACCGCGTCGGGGTGGAAATCGTAGGGCCGGGGACAGAAGCTGCAGACCACGAAGCCATCGCCCTGGAAGGTCTGGTGCACCGGGGGCGGCTGGTGCACCCGGCCGACGATGGGCTCGAAGTCGTGGATGTTGAACGCCCAGGGGTAGAAGTAGCCGTCCCAGCCCACCACGTCGAAGGGATGGTGGTCGAGGATGATCTCGTTGAGCCCGTCGTACTGCTTCACCAGGATCGGGAAATCGCCCTTCTCGTCGTGGGGCCGGAGCGCGCCGGGCCGGCGGATGTCCCGCTCGCTGTAGGGCGCGCCCTCGATCAATTGGCCGAAGTCGTTCCGGTACCGGCTGGGCCAGCGCACGTGGCCGCGGCTCTCCATGACCAGCAGCTTGGTCGGCTCACCGGAGAGATCGAGCCGCCAGCGATGCAGGATGCCCCGGTGGATGACCAGGTAGTCGCCCTCGCCGTAGGGAAGGTCGCCGAAGACGGTCTCCAGCGTGCCGCTCCCCTTGCTCACGTACACCAGCTCGTCGCCCTGCGCGTTGCGATAGAAGTGCGCGTCGTTCTCGTCCGGCTCCACGTAGAGCATGGCGATGTCGTGATTGAACAGCAGCGGGATCCGGTCCAGCGTGGGGCTCCCGCCTCGCTTGACCCGGGAGGTGCGGAAGTGCCGGTGGCGAAGCGTCTGGTCGGGGTCGGCCTCGTACTTGGTCTCCCGCAGGCGGCGGACCGATTTGACCGTCGTCGGCGGGTAGGTGTGGTACAACAGCGACGAGGTGCCCACGAATCCCTCGTGCCCCATCAGCTCCTCGGCGTAGAGCCCGCCGTCGGGCCGCCGAAAGGCGATGTGCCGCTTGCGGGGAATCCGTCCCAGGGTGTGGTAGATCGGCATCTCAACCCTCCGTTACGTCTGGCGACTCGTCCACGTCTGCGGTCACAAATTCCCCCGCAGCGCCTGCTCCCGCTCGATCGCCTCGAAGAGCGCCTTGAAGTTCCCCTTGCCGAAGCTCCTGGCCCCTTTGCGCTGGATGATCTCGTAGAAGAGCGTCGGGCGATCCTCCACCGGCTTGCTGAAGATCTGGAGCAGGTAGCCCTCGTCGTCCCGGTCCACCAGGATGCCCAGCTCCCGCAGCGGATCGAGATCCTCGTCGATCTTCCCGACCCGGTCGAGCAGGGTGTCGTAGTAGGTGGTGGGGACGCGGAGAAACTCGATGCCGCGGTCGCGGAGGGCGGTGACGGTGTGCACGATGTCGTCGGTCGCCAGCGCCAGGTGCTGGACCCCCGGACCGCGGTAGAACTCGAGGTACTCGTCGATCTGGGACTTCTTCCGTCCCTTGGCCGGCTCGTTGATGGGGAACTTGATCCGGTCGTTGCCGTTGGCGACGACCTTGGACATCAGGGAGGAGTATTCGGTCGAGATGTCCTTGTCGTCGAACGAAATCAGGTTGCGGAACCCCATCACGTCCTGGTAGAAGGCAACCCACTTGTTCATCGCGCCCAGCTCCACGTTGCCGACACAGTGGTCCACGTAGAGCAAGCCGATCGGCGGCGGCGCGAACGGAGTCGTCACCGGCACGAAGCCCGGCAGGAAGCGGCCGGAGTAGTTCCGGCGTTCGACCAGGCTGTGGATGGTGTCGCCGTAGGTGTGAATCCCCGCGATCACCACCTCGCCGTCCTGGTCCTGGAGCACGGTCGGCTGCTGCACCGGGAGGGCGCCCCGGTCCACCGCGAGCGAGAACGCCTCCCGCGCGTCATCGACCCAGAGAGCGATGTCGCGAACCCCGTCGCCGTGGGTGTGGATATGGCCGGCGATCGGATGGTCGGGGGACACCGGCGTGGTCAGCAGGAGACGGATCTTGCCCTGCTGCAGGAGGTAGCTGGCCCGGTCCCGGGTCCCCGTCTCCGGGCCGCGGTACGCCACCAGCTGGAAGCCGAAGGCGGAGCGATAGAAGTGGCTGGCCTGCTTGGCATTGCCGACGTAGAACTCGATGAAGTCGGTGCCGTTGATCGGAAACGTATCGGTTGACGCGGCCGGCGCGGCCAGAGTGTCGGTGCCCATGGCATCCTCCCGAGGCTCGTCGAGATCGCTATTCAAAGGAAAGATACTCAACGGGTTAGGGTCTCGCCATCACACCTCTGTTGGGGCTCGGCGAAGTCCCGCACGACCACCCCGCATCCCGCTGCGGGCCAGAGCAGGTAAATTCAGGGCCCGATGGTGCATATTTATGAAGTGGCGGGTTCCTTGCAGGAGGAGCACTTACCCGGCGCCCGGCCGGATCCTGGGTCAGCAGGAGCGTGTAAGGCGCGACTCCTGGCGCATCCTTAGGCTATTGGGTCCGGACCACGGATTCCATATTTTCCCATAGGGGCGGATGACGGACAACCTGGGTCAGCTGTTCGATCAGTACTACCCCGCGCTGGTCCGGATGCTCTATCGCCGGACCGGCGACTACGACCGTGCCGAAGACCTGGCCCAGGAGACCTTCGCCCGCGCGGTGGCGGCGCCGCCACAGAACCCGAGGCCGTGGCTCTTCGCGGTGGCGCTCAATCTGGTGCGGGAAGACGGTCGGCGCGCGGTGTCCCGGGGACGGCGGCTGGAGTTGTTGCGTGGCGAGGACGACCGACCCGCCCCTTTGCCGGACGCGGCCGTCGAGCGCAACGAGGACGTGAATCGGATACGCGCGGCACTGGCGACGCTGAACGATCGCGATCGCGAAGCCTTGCTCCTCAAGGCCGAGGGGTTCAATTACGAAGAGATCGCCTCGACCCTTGGCCTGGCGAAGGGAGCCATCGGAACGACCCTGGCGCGGGCACGGCGGCGATTGGTGGAGGCATATCGTGGGCAGGAACGAGGCACCCATGTCGCATCTTGACGAAGGGACTCTGCACGCGCTGTTGGACGGAGAATTGGAGTCCAGCGAGGTGCTGGAGATCCGGGCGCACCTGGGGTCCTGCGCCGCCTGCGGATCCCGGCTGCGGGAAGTGGAGGAGTTTCTCCATGCGGCCGACCGCCTGGTCGAGCGCATGCAGCCGCCCAAGGACGCGGGGGCGGGGCGGGTCCCGTCCGGCCCGGCCCCGGTCACCGCGCCAACGCCGCCCCCGCCGGCCGACGCCACTCTCCCGGTCAAGCCGCGCCCGCCCCAGGCCGACACCCCGCCGATCCTCCTCATTCCGGACCACCCGGACGGGATCGACCGCCGGCAACGCTGGTGGCGCCGGCTGGGGTGGGCCGCCAGCATCGCGATCGTGGGCGGCGGTGGGTACCTGGTGTACCTCACCCGGAGCGCCTCGATGGGATCGCAGGTGGCGGTGGCGCCCTCACCTCCCGGGCGGGCGAGCCCGGCCCCTGAGGCACCCGAAAGTGCGCTGGGCCGGACCGACGCCGTGAACGGCGAGGGTGCCGGGCGAGCGCTCCAAGTCCAGCCGCCGCCGGGAGCCCCCGGCGAGAACAGGGCCCCACCCGGCGCGGGCAAGGAGGCTGAGTCCAGGCCGAGCGAGTTCCGGGCCCGGGACCTGGGGGTTCAAGAAGAGGCGGCCAGGGCCTTGGCGGAGCTCGACCGCGACCGTCGCCGGGAGGTCGCCGCCAAGGCGACCGCCACACTCGACGCCACCCGCCCCCGGCGGGCCGACCTGTCCCCGGACGCTGTGGCGGGCGGCGCGGTGCCTTCGACCCTCGCGCCTCCCCCGGCGCCTCCCACCCCCGAGCAACGGGCCCGGACCTACCAGCGGATCGGGCTGGACGAGGCCAATCGGCAGCTGGGGGGCCCGGTTCACGTCATCGAAGGCATGAGCCCGCTCTTCGTGGGCCTCGCCCACGGGAGCGCGTCGCCGGGTGCTGACCCGACCCGGCCGGTGGTGCGGGTCGTGTATCAGGATGCGCAGGGCCGGCTGATCCTGCTGGACCAGCAGCGCGTGGTCGCGGGACAGGCCCCCGCCGCGCCCTCCACCGAGGATCCCGTCTGGACCCAGGGCGGCGTGACGTTCCACCTCCAGGGCGAGGTCGGCACCGACCTCCTGCAGCGACTCAGGACCAGGGTTCGCTGACCTCGCGGTTGTTCCTCCTTGCCACCTCGGGTTCGGCGGGATATCCTATCCCCGACCCGACTCACCTGCACACCGCGCTACCCTGACCCTGCGACGGACGCGAGAGCGCCCGCGCCGGGCCGCCATTCCCCGCTCGAAGGGAGCCCAATGATGCTGCTTCGTCTGGCCAGAGTATTCGTGTACCCCCTTCTTGCCCTGGTGCTGGCCGCCCTGCCGGCGTCGCTCCATGCCCAAGCCCAGGCCACTACCGGGGTCATCCGTGGCACCGTGTCGGACTCCTCCGGCGGGGTGCTGTCCAGTGCCGTCGTCACCCTCCGAAACCGGGAAACTAACGCCGAGCGCATCCTCACCACCAACCAGCGGGGCGTCTTTGTCGCCACCCTTCTTCGAGTGGGAACCTACGACGTGACGGCGCGGGCGCTCGGGTTTCGGGAGTCCGGACGTTCCGGAGTTACGCTGCGTTTAGGCGAGACCGTGGACCTGCAGTTCGCGCTCGCGGCCCAGGCCGTCCAGCTCCAGGAGATCACGGTGGCCGCGACCGAGTCGCCGGTCGACGTGAGCCGCTCGGTGTCGGCCACCCGGCTGGGAGTGGAGGCGCTGGAAGGACTCCCCAACAATGGGCGCAACATCTTCAATTTCACCACCCTGACCCCGAACGTCGCCATCGTGCAGGGCCCCGACGGCGACGAGATCAGCATCGGCGGGCAGCGCGGCATCCACAATAACGTGTCGGTGGACGGGGCCGACTTCAACAACCCCTTCTTCGGCGAGCAGCGCGGCGGCCAGCGGCCGGCCTTCACTTTCAACCTCGATGCGGTCCAGGACTTCGTGGTGGTGTCCGACGGGGCCAACGCCGAGTTCGGGCGCTCGGGCGGGGGGTTCATCAATGTCATCACCAAATCGGGCACCAACGAGTTCCACGGCTCGGCCCACTACTTCGGCAAGTACGACGGGTTGTCGGCCGACTTCGCCCACACAGCGCCCAGCGGCGCGGTGACCGGGTTCAGCCCCGATTTCTCCCAGCACCAGTTCGGCGCGACGCTCGGTGGACCGCTGGTCCGGGACAAGGCGTTCTTTTTCCTGGCCTACGACCAGCAGGAGTTCAACGAGACCAAGCAGACCGACCGGGGAGCCGCGGTCGACCCGACCATCAATAGCTTCCTCAACACCGCGTTCGGCGGGGCGCTGGCCGGCGACTTCGGTCCCACCAGCCGCACCAACGACGCCAACGCCTTCCTGGGTAAGCTCGACTTCAGGCTGAGCCAGAAACACAGCGCGACGCTCAAGTACAATTACACTCGCTCCACCCAGCTGAACGGCACCTTCGACGTCGACTTCTGGGGGCGCAGCGCGAACGGGATCGAGAAAGACCGCTCCCATGCGGTGAACGGCAGCCTCACCTCGCTCTTCTCCTCATCGCTATCGAACGAGTTCCGCTTCCAGTGGGCCCGGGAGGACCGCCCGCGTCCGTATGACGGGCCGATCAATCCGGCGACCGGCCGGCCCTTCCCCGACACCGACGTTGGCTTCATCGATGCCGGAGGCAACTTTGTCGGCGCCCGGTTCGGAATGCCGTATTTCCTCCCGGTCACCGCCTACGACTACCGGTTCCAGGTGCTGGATAACATCTCGCTGGTCAAAGGCAACCACCTGATCAAGCTCGGAGCGGAGTGGAACCGGACGGGGGTGAACCAGACGTTCATCGGCTTCGCCAACGGCCGGATGGCGTTCGGCTCGGTGAATGGCTTCATCAATTACGTGAACAACGGGCCCGGCTACGTCGAGTGCTCCGACGGCAGCAACAACACCACCGGCGCGTGCCCCGCGGGCACCGACATCACCGGCCCCGTGATCCTCTATCTCCAGCAGGCCGGCGTGCCGCCGTTGACGGTGGAGGAGGCCGGCACCCAGACCATCATCCAGAACGAGCTCGCGCTCTTCCTGCAGGACAGCTGGAAGCCGCAGCCCAACCTGACGATCAACTACGGGGTCCGGTGGGAGGCCCAGATCCAGCCCGATCCGATCACCCCACCGGATCAGGTCTTCTTCGCACCGCTCATCGGGACCACGTCGACCACCGCGGCGGGGACCTTCGAGTTCCCATCCGACGGGACAATCCCCTCGGACTACAGCATGTTCCAGCCACGGCTGGGCATCGCCTACGATGTGAAGGGAGACGGGAAATCGGTCGTCCGGGCCAATGCCGGGCTCTACTACGCCCGCATCCCCGGCCTCAACATGGCCAGCGCTCGCAGCACCAACGGCTCCCGCGGGCAGTCGCTGTTCCGGAGTAGCGAACTGATCCCGATCCTGGGAGCGCCGCCGGCCTACGGCGAGCTTCTAGCCTCGCCGGCGGGAGGTCCCTTCCGGCCGGACGTGTTCGTCTTCGACAAGGACTTCGAGAACCCACGCACCTTCACCGCGACCATCGGATACGAGCACGAGGTGGGGGGCAAAGTGTCGGCCGGAGTGAGCTACACCCACGCCCGGACCGACAATCTGACCCGGTTCTTGAACGCCAATGATCCGGTCTTCGGCGACGGGACCGACGGACCCTGGAGCAGCGCCCTGGGCGGCGGGAACGGGATCGGGGCCCTGACGGTGGTCCAGAGCTCGGCCCGGTCGCGCTACAACGGGATCACCGCGACGCTCAAGCGGACCACCGGAAGGCACCTCCAGTTTCAGCTCAACTACACGCTCTCGTACGACAAGTCGGACGACGACAACGAGCGTGATCCCTTCACCTTCCGCTACGCCAGACCCGATAACCTCGCTCCGGAGTTCAACTGGAGCGACCGCGACCAGCGGCACCGGTTCAATGCCTGGGTCCTGGCCATTCTCCCGGGCAACATCTACCTCAACAACCGGCTCAGCGCCTATTCGGCCCAGCCGACCTCGGAGAAGTGCGGCGCCGGCAATACCGGTACCGGTGAGCGGGTCACGGCCCGCACCGACCGGATCTGCCCCGACGGCTCCGTCCTCAAGCGCAACACGCTGCGGCGGGACAACGCCCTCTTCTCCTGGGACATTCGCGCCTCCAAGCCGATCAGCCTGGGCCCCCAGGGCACCATCGAGGCGATCTTCGAAGTGTTCAACGTCACCAACACCGACAACTTCAAGGATGCGTCCGCCACCGGGCTCTTCCTCAACTTCGACGGCACCATCCGGAGCGGCCTGGGCGAGCCGAGGCAGTTCCAGGCGGGACTGCGGTACCTGTTCTAACCCGCGCGAAAATCGGGCAGGAAGCACAGCGGGCCGGCGCAGCAGCCCCGGCCCGCTTGCTCTTTGTCCCCCGGTCAACGATCAGAAGCTCAGGCCCAGCGCGAGGCCCAGCGTCCGGTTGCGGATATCGAGATCGCGCAGGATCGATCGCCGGCCGCCGGTATATCGGAACTCCACGGAGAGTGACGACTGGGGCCAGCGGATCTCGAGCCCGCCGCCCGCCACCAGGCCGACGTCGAGCGAGCGCAGCGAGGCCACGTTAGCGTCACTGCAGGTGGTGCGGGCGGACGGGCCGGTCAGGTTCGGCTGCACCGAGCAGCCGATCTGTACCGCGGGGGCGGCTCCGCCGAACACGGTGGGGCGGACCCGTCCCGTGGGGAGAGCGACCCGGGCCACCAGCGGCATCTCGATGTACCCCATCTCCAGATCCAGGGTGGTGGTTCCGCCGAGCAGACTCGGCGCCGTGGCCCGCCCGCCCTTGAGCATGAACAGCAGCTCCTGGCGAAGGCTCACCGGTCCGGCCATGGGAATGGCCAGATACACTCCCGTGAGGGCCCCTCGCCGGTGCCGTTGCTGGGTCACGTCCGACCCGGTGAGGTCGCTGCTCGCGAAGCCAACCTCCGCGCCGATCTGGATGCGAGACGCCTGGGCGGCCGCGTTCGTGGTCCCCGCCCAAGCCAGGAGCGGAAGGGCCAACCGGAGCCGCCTGCCTCCCCCCATCGTGCCTCCATCTGAAATAGTGCCGGCGACCGAAGCCAATGTAACCGCACCCGATCGGCTTTCGCATCGGCCGGCCCACCCAACGGTAGAGCGGCGTTGGCTGTATTGGATTGGGAAGGAGAGGCGGCCCTGTGGCTCGCCCCCCTGTCTTTCACCTGGGAGCACCAAGAGGATGCATTCGTTCCGAACCCTCGATAGAGTGGGACAGGGCCTCTGGATTCCGGCGTTCGCCGGAATGACGGCCGGCCTCGCCCCGGCGGGATCGTCACCCCGGCGCACGCCGGGGTCCAGAAGGAATGGAACGGGCGCAAATGACGGCCTGCCTCGCCCCGGCGGGATCGTCACCCCGGCGCACGCCGGGGTCCAGAAGGAATGGAACGGGCGCAAATGACGGCCTGCCTCGCCCCGGCAGGATCGTCACCCCGGCGCACGCCGGGGTCCAGGAGGAATGGAACGGGCGCAAATGACGGCCTGCCTCGCCCCGGCAGGATCGTCACCCCGGCGCACGCCGGGGTCCAGGAGGAATGGAACGGGCGCAACGGAGTGGCGGTGCTGACTCCGGAGCGGTGTGAGCGGGTGCCGCAACGGACCGGGAACCGCGACGGACACCACCGGCGGTCCTAGTTTCCCGCGGCGTGCAGCGCCAGTATTCGGGGATGCACCCGGCCGAGCATTCCGAAGAGACCCCGCCGCCGGGACCGGCGGACGCGGAGTCCGAGTCCGCGCTCCTCGAGGGGGTGAGGCGGGGCAACGTCGAGGCGTTCGGCGAGATCGTCCGGCGGTATCAACGGCGGGCGCTGGCCATATCGTATCGCCTGCTGCGGCATCGGGAGGACGCCGAGGACCTGGTCCAGGAGGCGTTTCTGGTCGCGCTCGACAAGCTCGACAGCTTCGACCTCAGCCGTCCCTTCGGCCCATGGTTCTTCCGGCTCCTGGTAAACCGGGGCCTGAACGCGCGCCGCGCCCGGGACGTCCGGGCCACGGACGAGTTGCCGGATCTGCCGGCGGCCGACCAGGAGAGCCCCTTGCGGCACGCCGAACGGGCGGAGCTTCGCGCCCAGGTCGCCGCCGCGATGGACGCCCTCTCGGGCCGGCAACGGCTCATCGTCCAGCTGCACGAGCTGGAAGGGTTCACCGGGCCCGAAATCGCCGAGATGCTGGAGATAGCTCCGCCGACGGTGAGATGGACCCTGCACATGGCCCGGAAGAGACTCCGCGAGGCGTTGGCGCCGGCCCGGGAGAGTGGCACCGATGGATGACGACAGGGATCGGACCAGGAGCGGAGATCCCGAGCGGGATCCCCAGATAGGCGAGGCGCTCGCCAGCCGGTATGGGGCGGGGCCGCAACCCAGCGAAGAGGAGTGGGAGGCCTTCCGCCAACGGCTCATCACGGCCGCACGCGCCCGGCTCACTCGTCGCGGGGTCCGCCAGCGGTGGTGGGATCACGCCGCCCGATGGGCCCGCCCTGCCATACCCCTGGGGCTGGCCGCGAGCCTCACGCTGGCCGTGGGGTTGGCCTTTTCCGGATTCTCGACCGGGTCGTCGCCGGAGTCGGCGGCGCTGGCGCTCCCGGCGGCGGAAGACCCCTACCGGGTGGAGGACGTCCTCGCCAGCGCGGCGAGCGAGACCCTTCCGGACGACCTGCTTATCTCCGGTGATCCGGGCCGGCTACCGGATGACACCCTCGAATACGAAGCGAGGCCATGATCATGACGACCGACCGTACCCGACTGCTCGCGGGATCCCTGCTCCTCTGCTCGCTCCTGCTCGGAATCTTCGCCGGCGTAGCGCTGGACCGGTGGCTCCTTCTTCCCAGACACCACGGGGGACATCGCCTCGAAGCGGGCCCGGGATCCCGGGATATGCGGGGCCGCTTTCTCCGGCAACTGACCGGGGATCTCGAGCTCAGCCCGGAGCAGCGGGCCCGGATCGACACGCTGCTGACCCGCCAACAGCAACAGACCAGGGAGGTCCTCCGGGAGTTCCGACCGCGGCTGGAGCAAATCACCGCCGCAACCCACGCAGGCATCGCGGCGGTCCTCACGCCCGATCAGGCGCAGCGGTTCGAGGAAATCAAGCGACGCCGCCACCGGCACCAATGGGGGCCGTTCCGCGAAGGACCGCGAGCGGGAGACACCAGTGAGGCGCGATAGAGCCTGCCCGGTGGCGGCCCCAATGCCGCCGGGCCAGGCCGTCCACCCCAACTCAGCTAGCCTCACCCGCTTCTCTCCCACCTTTCTTCAAGGGTTCTTCAGACTCCCTTCAATGGGCTCGGCGTAGCTTCTACTCAGGATCCTTCCCACCGGTTCGCGCGCCCACGGGGTGCTGGCCGGCGGCCTGCGCCGGCGCCCTCGAGATAGGAGGACTAGCCATGTTGAAATCCATCCTGGTTCCGCTCGACGGCTCGACCTTCGCCGAGCAAGCGCTGCCCCTCGCCCTGGGACTCGCCAGCCGGCACGGGGCGACCCTGGAGTTGGCCCTGGTGCAGCCGCCGCCCATGCCTCTCGTCCTCGCCGAAGGCGCGCCGGTGGGCGACCCCGCTCTCGACGAGGAGTTGCGCCAATTGACGCGGGACTATCTGGAGTCGGTGGCGACGAGGATCGAGGAGCGGGCCGATATGTGCCCCCGGACCTCCTTCCTCGAGGGCCCGGTGCTGGAGACTCTGGTGGACCATGTCAGCGCCACCAGCCCCGATCTCCTCGTCATGACCACCCACGCGCGGAGCGGACTCAGCCGCGCCTGGCTCGGCAGCGTGGCGGATGGACTCGTCCGCCGGGTGGCTCGCCCGGTGTTGCTGGTCCGGCCCATCGCCAAGGAGCACCCGGTGGCCGAGGCCCCCTCATTCGCGCGGGTGCTGATCCCGCTCGACGGGTCTCCCGCGAGCGAGGAGGTTATCGAGCATGCGATCGACACCGCCGGGACCGACGGCGTGGAGTACACCTTGCTCCGGGCGGTTTCGTCCAGTCCCGTGTTCCCTGCCACTCCCCGGCCGCATCGCGACAACGCGCCCACCTCCCGGGTGCAGCGGGTCAGCGTGGAGAACACCGTTGGCGCCAAGGCCGACGCCCTTCGGGCGCGGGGAGTGAACGTGAAGGTGCGGGTGCCGGTCTTCGAGAACCCGGCGGAGGGCATTCTGGAGTACGCGGACGAGCACGGGATCGATCTCATCGCCATGTCCACCCGGGGAAGGGGTGGCCTCGAGCGGCTCTTCCTGGGGAGCGTCGCCGACACGGTCTTGCGGGAGGCGCCCTGCCCGGTGCTCTTGTTGAATCCGTCTCGAGCCGGGAGCGAGGCCGGCAACATGAGCCTCGGCAAGGTGCCGGCCACCAGCGCAGAATCCTGGACCTAACGATTCTCGTCTCGGCGGAGCCGGGAGGCTTCACCTGCCGGCCCCCGCCTGGGTACCTTCAACCATCGGGAACCGAGACCCAGGGCGGTTCTGGTGACTGGGTCCAACGAGTGAGGGTCCCCCGTTAGCCGGAGGCAGGATGTCCAAACGTGAGGATCAGCGGATCGCGGCCCTGGCGAAGAAGAACGCGGCCAAGATCGTGCCGCCGACGCAGGACCGGGCAGCGCAGTTCGATCCCACGCTCCGCCAGGGGGCGCAGGAAGAGGATGCCGAAACGAGGCGCCTCTTCAAGGAGATGAAGCGCCGCGAGTTCTGAGGGCACCGCGGCACGGCTTCTCCGTCCTGCTCAAGGGACGCGTACTCTCCAACGACCATTTCGAGTTTCGCGGAGGCCTCTCGAACGCCAAGCGTCTCGGCGGGCACCTCAGCCGCCTCGGCGATCATACCCCGTCCCCATGATCATGCCCACCAAATACCGGCTTCCCGATGCGACCCGACTCGGGGCGGTGCGCCTGGCGGTCATGGACCTCGAGCGTTCGCTGGGGTACTACCGGGAGGTGTTGGGGTTCGCCCTGGTGGACCGGTCCGAGGACGCCGCCGCCCTGGGCGCGGCGGGCGGCGGCGCGCTGGTGGAGCTCCGGGCTCGCGCCGGGACGGAGCCGGCCCCGCTCCGGCCGCGTCTCGGTCTGTACCACTTCGCCGTCCTGCTCCCCAGCCGAGTCGCGCTGGGGCGCTTCCTGGCCCACCTCACCAGCCATGGCGTCCGGGCGGGGGCGTCCGATCACCTGGTGAGCGAGGCGCTGTACCTGCGCGATCCCGACGGGCACGGGATCGAGGTCTATGCCGACCGCCCGCGCGCCGGCTGGCGTTACCGCAGGGGCGAGATCGTCATGGAGACCCTCCCCCTCGACCGTACCGACCTGACCCTGGCCGGCGGCGGGGAGCCATGGACCGGCATGCTGGCGGGAACGGTCATCGGGCACGTGCATCTGCACATCGCCGACATCGAGCACGCCGCGCGATTCTACCAGGCGGCGTTGGGGTTCGACGTCACGCTCCGGAGTTACCCCGGGGCGCTTTTTCTCTCCGCCGGCGGGTACCATCACCACCTGGGGCTCAACACCTGGGCCGGACCGGACGCGGTTCGGCCGGCAGGAAACGAGGCACGGCTCCTCGAGTGGGAGATCGTGCTCCCCTCCACCGAGGAGGTCGACGCGGCGGCGCGGAGCCTGGCGGACGCGGGCCATGCGATCTCAGGCACCGGCCAGGGGTGGACGGCGGAGGATCCCTGGGGGACGGCGCTTCGAGTTCGCAGTGACGGAGCCAAGAGCCGGGTTCCGGAGGCCAGGGTTTGATGCCGGCCGATGGGACAGGCCATCTAGCCAGAACGCACTTCCCGGGGTATCACTCCTCGACCCCCACCTTCTCCGAGAGTGTGTTATGTCCGTAGGCGCAAGCTTTCTCCTCCAGGTCAACCAGTCCTTCGACCGCGCCGCCCGATTCACCGATCACGACCCGACCCTGCTGGCCAGCATCAAAACCTGCAAGAACATCTTCTACACCAGCTTCCCCATCAAGCGCGACGACGGCTCGATCGAGGTCATCCACGCGTGGCGGGCGGAGCACAGCCATCACAAGCTCCCCACCAAAGGGGGCATCCGGTACGCGCCGGACGTGGATTCCGAGGAGGTGCAGGCGCTCGCGGCGCTCATGACCTACAAGTGCTCGCTGGTGGACGTCCCCTTCGGCGGGGCCAAAGGCGGCATCCGGATCAACGCCAAGAAGTATTCGCCCGCCGAGCTGGAGCGGATCACCCGCCGGTACGTCTTCGAGCTGGTGCGCAAGAACTTCATCGGACCCGGCCTCGACGTCCCCGCGCCGGACGTCGGAACCGGGGGACGAGAGATGGCGTGGATCGCCGATACCTACATGCAGCTTCGGCCCGGGGAGATCGACGGGCTGGCCTGCGTAACGGCGAAGCCGGTCAGCCAGGGCGGCATTCAGGGCCGAGTCGAGGCGACGGGCCGCGGGGTGTTCTACGGGGTCCGCGAAGTGTGCGGCATCGCGGAGGACATGAAGTCGCTGGGGCTCTCCACCGGGCTTGACGGGAAGCGGGTAGTCATCCAGGGCCTGGGGAACGTGGGCTACCACGCGGCCAGGTTCTTCCAGCAGAGTGGCGCGGTACTGGTCAGCCTGGCCGAATCGGAGGGCGCCATCGCCAACCCCAAGGGGCTCGACCTGGAACAGGTCATGAGCTACCGGCGGGAACACAGGTCGATCGTGGGGTTCCCGGGCGCGACCAACCTCCAGCGCCGGGAGGATGCGCTCGAGGTCGAGTGCGACATCCTGATCCCGGCGGCCCTGGAGCGGCAGATCGGCGAGGAGAACGCGCCGAAGGTGAAAGCCAAGATGGTAGTGGAGGCGGCCAACGGGCCCACCACTTTTGAGGCGGACCAGATCCTGGCCCAGCGCGGGATCCCGGTGATCCCCGACGCCTACATCAACGCCGGAGGGGTGACGGTCTCCTACTTCGAATGGGTGAAGAACCTGGGCCACGTCCGGTTCGGCCGGATGCAGAAGCGCTTCGAGCAGGGGGCCTACGGCCGATTGCTGCAGGCGGTGGAGGAGGTCGCCGGCCGCCGGTTCACCAAGGCGGAGACCGAGCGCCTCACCCGGGGGGCGGGCGAGGAGGACCTGGTGAATTCCGGCCTGGAGGAGACGATGACGACCGCCTACCACCCCATCCGCGAGGTGTGGAAGAAGCACCGGGGCGCCATCGATCTCCGGACCGCGGCCCTGATCGTGGCCATCGACAAGGTCGCGGTGAGCTATGAGGAGCTGGGCATCTTCCCCTGAGCTGGGCGCCGGCGGGGAAACCCTGAGCCGTTATTGCGAGGGGGCATAGCCTGCGCCGTCATTGCGAGGGGGCGAAGCCCCCGCGCCAATCCCCTCGCGCCACACTTCGCTGTCTACGGCTGGGCCCCGGCAAGGTAAGTGTGACGGTACCACTCTGCCAGGCCGGCAAACCCCTCCTCCAGGCGGATGCGGGGCTCGTAGCCAATGAGCTGCTGCGCCCTGGTATGCGGGTAGCGGATCGGTCGCGTCAGGGACATCGACATGCAGGTGCCCTTCGCCAGCCGGTAGAGCCGCTCCACCAGCAGCCGCGCGAGGTAGTCGGCGCCGGCGGGGAGGCGCCAGACCTTCCGATCCACCACCTGCCCCACCAGGGCGACAAAATCGCGCAGAGTGATGGTCTCGTGGCCGAGGTGCAGCGTCTCGTTGGCGGCCGCCGCCGACTCGCCCGCCAGGATCAGAGCGGCGGCGACGTCGTCCACGTGTACCACGTCGATCGGCACGTTCCCGCCGATCACCACCGGCAGCCGCTCCAGCCGCCGGGCCCAGTCGAGGAACCAGGAGCGGGCCCACGGGCCGTACACGTTGGTCGGCCGGACGATGGTGACAGCCGGCCCCTCGCCTCGGCTAGCCAGCCCACGGACCACGAGCTCGCCCGCGTACTTGGTGGCGCTGTAGGGGTTGAGGCGGTCGAGGTTCTGGGGCTCCACGGCTTCGGTCACCGTGTGGCCGGGGGGGGGCGGGCGGGTCGCCGAGTACACCGAAATGGAGCTGACGTAAACCAGCCGCGGCACGCCAGCGGCTCCAGCGGCCCGGGCGAGGCGCTCCGTGCCCAGGACGTTCACCCGCCGGCTGGCCACGGGGTCGTCCTTCCGCATCCGCGCGGCGCAGTGGTAGACCACGTCCGCGCCCGCCACAAGCGCTGCCAGGGCCGCCTCGTCGTCGAGGTCGCCGATCACGACCTCGTGGCCGCGGGCCTGCCAGGCATCGGAGAGTGCGGTGCGCCGGCGAAACAGTCCGCGGAGCTGGGCGCGGGGGGCCCAGCGCGCCTCCAGCGCGCGCCCGAAGAATCCGCTGGCTCCGGTGACCGCCGCCCGCGCCGTCACCCGCCTCCCCGCCCACCGCGCCTCAGGTGGCGCACCCGGTCGTCGCCGCCCCGGTGAGCCCCAGCTCGTCGGTGAAGCGGTTCGCCAACACCCCGTCGGGGTCGTACCGGGCGCGGGCCGCCTGGAAAGCGGACCACCGAGGAAACCGTCCCCGGAGATGCGCGCTCGACAGGAGGAGCTTCTTGCCCCAATGGCAGCGGGCCTCCAACTCCTCGGCGAGGACCCGGAGCGACGTCACGAAGGGCTCGGTGTCATCGTAGAACAGGTCCACCCAGAGGGTATCACGCCCGAAGCAAGGGCTGAGCGAGAACCCGTCGCCCGCGGTCATTCTGAGGCCGATCGGATTGTTCAGCGCCCACCGGTGCGCCCGGAACAGCCGGTCGAGGCGCGCCAGCGCCTCGCCGGCCCGTGACGCCGGGATCGCGAGCTCGGAGGCCCGGACCAGGCGCGCCGCATTCACGACGACGCGGGAGCGCGCCAGCTGGGGAGAGACCCCGATCGGCGAAAGGATGGCCGCACAGTCGCCCACGGCGGTCCGCCGAAAGTTGCGCGACGACACCGCGGCGTGCAGGTGAAGACGCCGGGAGAGGAAACTGGCGATGGCGGTTCGGTTGCCGAACCGCTGTTCGCGCCGGTCGGCGCGGGTCCGGTCGGCCGTCCGGTCCGCCGCGAACCGGATCACCCGCCGGGCCGTCGGCACCCAGATCGCCGAGTGAAACTCGCTGCGTGACTCCTGCGCCACGGGGTCACGCAGGTAGTGGTCGAACGGGATGACGTCGGTCTCGAGCTTGAGGGAGAAGCGCGGCACGCACTGGAGGGTGACGCTCGACACGATGCCAAGCGCTCCGAGCGACACCCCCACGTGGTCGAAGTCCGGGTCGCCCCGCGACACCTCCACCACCTCACCCGCGCCGGTGACGATGCGGAGGTTCCGCACCGAGCTCGACAGGATGCCGTACCGCGCCGATCCACCGTGGGTTCCGGTGGCCAACGCGCCCCCGATGGTCGGGTGCTGCCACTCCCCCACGGTCGGGAGGGCCAGACCCTCGCGGCCGATCAGTGTTTGGAGCTGACTGCACCGCATGCCCGCCTCCACCGTCGCGACGCCGTCGCGCACGGCGATGGCCCGATCGAGAAGGTCGAGGTGCACCGTGGCTCCGGAGGTGGCGTTGATCCCGTTCTTGGAGCCTCCGGAGCCGACCGCACGCACCCGGCCTCCGGCCTCGCGTGCCGCCTGCACGGCGCGCACGATGTCATCTTCGGAGCGAACGCGGATGCGTTGCGCGGTACGTCCCACGGCGGTGTC